>Ga0194135_10000288_pt1 | contig 29157 bp, 13 predicted proteins | sample LitLau_LLRF_2013_FD_134024 | JGI IMG/M metagenome (GOLD analysis project Ga0194135, IMG submission 134024) | Freshwater sediment microbial communities in response to fracking from North America - Little Laurel Run_MetaG_LLRF_2013 (version 2) | ecosystem: Environmental > Aquatic > Freshwater >... | reverse complement strand
TCTGCTTTAAGCACTTGTTGAGAAGGCTTCAAAAGAAACTATTTAGGATTGAGCTAGGAGATCGAAAAGCTTTCAGGAACACATTTAATGCTACTCAAATAGTTTTTTTTAGAGTCCTTGAGCTAGAGATGTAATGCGAAATCTTCTTCTAAAAGGTTCACCATGGATAGAAGTGACAACAGGATGAAATTCCATCAATTTATATTAGTTGTTCCTCACACGAACTGTAAATGAAGAAGTAAAACTGTACACTCCTGTAAGGTTACTGGAAGCGCGTGTACGAAGAAGATTTCATAAGTCGTGTTGCGTTTTGTAGGTGCAAATAAAAGTCTGAATCGACTCAGATTTTCTTAAGGTTGCTCTCTTTCATTGCAAAAGAGACATTTTGTCCTCTGAAACCTTTTTTGGGCAAGGTGAAAGATTCTGTTCACAGCAGACAAATATCAAACAGAAAACTCTGCTTTCAGGCTTTCACTTTCTCTCTCTAATCTGTTTGTCAACTAAAGAAGTTGTATTTTCACCATTTGTGACAAATCCCAATAGAATCTTTGGAATATGTACTTTGCTAAGGCTAAAAGATTCTTTAGGCCATTCCTGAAACAAGTTATTCTTGAATCTCTCGTGCTGTTCTCTATAAACACTCTTTGTGCAAAAGAACTTCCTTTTGAATCTTCCTCTTTCCCGTCCTCTTACGAGAAACACACTCTGATTAAGGTAACCTATAGAGAAATCTACGACAAATAATGGCGAACTCTTGAAATGTCACTTCTTCTAGACATGTTCTTCCCTTTCACACCTTGAGGACTATATCATGGTCGTATACAGTACAAAAGTACCTGTAATTTTGCACATAGGATAAAACATTCTTAACTCATCCTCACCATTATACATCACACTATACTTATTTTCCTTTCCACTTAATTTCCAGGAGGCAGCATGACAGAAGCCGAAAGCTTAGAATCCTTAAGTTCATCATCATCTCTAGCAGCCCAGCTACGGGAAGCTCGAGCTTCTCATCAAAACCGAGTTCCTTCCCAACAACTTCGAGAAGCCAGTAGTCCTGCTCCCCAAAGTCCGAAGCTTAATCGAAGTAACAGCATCAGGTAACTTACTCAATCTCATTAAATGGCTCTAATTATCAACCTCCTAAATCCAATTACGTAACTCTTTAATCAGACCTTAGTTCTCCTTTTACTTAATCCACTCCACCCTTTTATCCACTAATAAACTTAAACACCAAGTAGAAAAGTAACCCAATAACCTTTATTAACACTAAACGTATAAAACTAACTAAATGTGTAAACCTTCTTTTTCTCCAACCAAACTTCTCACGTATTCATATTTCAAACTCTCTCCTTCCGGCTGCTTTCTCCTGACTTTTATAATACAGTCATTTCCGGGATAGGACTTTCCCCAGGTAAACCTCGCCTTCTATTATAATTAGTACCCACTATTTAAACTCACTCTCAATAATAGTGTCGTGCAGCTCTCTCTTCCTTTCACCTCTTTCTTCTATCAGCTTTTACCATCAAAATTGCCAAAATTGCCTTATGCTCATTTCCAACTTTCATGTAAATGTTTTCATGGGAATGACGCTATGCATTGCCATCGCAGGTCAACAAAGTCGGAGAAGCTGTACCCGTCCATGTTGGCGCGAGGGGAGGAGGGAAATTCGTATTTCTCGGCTACGTTACCCGCCGCGCCGGCCGGAGATTCTCCTGCGTCTCCTCATCCTCCTCCTCCTCAGTCCTCACTCAACAACAATTCGGCTAGGTGAGTGGACACTCTCTCATTTCCAAAATTCTTGTATTCTCAAAAATCGGCTGCTTTTTTTCAAAATTTTGAGTTATTTTTTATTCACCTCACAAGAACTGTCACGCTCACCACGACCACGACTGGGTATATTAGATTAGATGTAATTTGTAATTGTAATTACTTAGTTTAAGTCAAAATTATGGGTGAAAGTCATTCATTCAGAACCACTGAAGATTGAAAAGGCCACGCAAGTCACTGTCAACTTTTATTCATGATCTCCTGATAAGATATCTTCCACCAAGGTTCAGCTTAGTACGAGGATGAAGCCCAAGGAGCGTGTTAAGCATAAGAAGATGCCTGTAATTAGTAAAAAAAGGTAAAATCAAAGTTAACAGTACATAATGGTAGTTGTTAATTCTATACTGATGATTATTAACGTTTGGGAAATGGTTGTTGCAGAAAGACTACTTCAACAATGTCAAAGGCTGGGATGCCGATGAATGTCTATGGGGATGAAGTGCTGTATCCGATGTTCACCCTTGAGGAGTGCGATTTGGATTGTTTAGAGAGAGTGAGGAGATATCTAAAGGGAGAATATGAAGACGAGGATGAGGAGGAGGGGTCAGAAGAAGAAGGAGACGATGGAGGTGATTGCAGAGGGTTCTGTTGTGATGAAGATCAGGAGGAGCCATGTGATAAAGAATTAGTACGAATTGTAGTGAGGAAGAGAAAGAAGAAAGTTCGTTATAAGAAAGTATCTTTGTATGAAAGGGAAACTACAGCTAACTTGAACAGAAGAGAAGACCCTTTGTGTCGTTATCCTAGGAATGTAGTTGTCAGAGGCCTCAGGAAGATAACCCAGGAAGAAGAAGATGAGAAATTTCGCAATGCTTTCACTGTGCGGGCAAACGAAGATAAGCCTGAAAAACCATCAGGTGCTAACTATGCGACAATGTTCGCTGAAACGAAGAAGCTTGTTATAAGAGAGATTGTGTACCAAACCGTTAAATCTTTGTCATATAGAGCCTTAAGTAAGCAGGAGATTTATGATTTAAAACACCGAAATTTTCGATACACACGATCCGGATTGCTTGAAATTTTTTCGAAATTTAAATAAAGCTGAATCTGTGCCTGCTCATAAAAAAGTCGTATAATAACGTTATTCTTGTATTTACTAGCAAATCGAATAGTTATAAACAAGTGTACCATCTAGCTTTTAAGTAGATGTTAAGATAGTACATAGTTTTACTTTCAACTGTGTTGGATTGCAATTAATGGATTTTACATAACTTTCAGAAATTGAATATTGAATCCGTATTATTGATTAATTCTAGTGTAAATGTTTCATATTTTCACACTAAAGTCGACTGTTACGGTTACGGCAAAGTGCAATATAATACTAATTGTATACCTGACAGTTGATTAAATCTTAAGCATGTTAAGCAGCTTGAACTAATGATAGTAGCTAGTGAGCGTCACAGGCATATTATCAACAATCAATCATATTGCAATGAGTCATCTTTAGGTATTTTTAGTATAATACGGGTTATCTTGTATTCACTTAGATCAAATGGTGGAGGAATGAATAACGGACTTTATGGAATGACACCTGGAGGTAATCAAAATGTTCGTCTCAGTATGTCTCCATACACTGGATTTGTTGGGAAGACTTCTACCAAAGAGGATGAAAGTAAGCTACAATCTTGTTCTTTGCGATAGCCGATCGAATAATCTAAGCATTAAAGTTAATTTTAAAGACTTGAGTGGCTCGGCATAATCCCTCTGCTGATTCTCAAAATATTTTTGTAGTTCCTAGAGTTCCTGATATAATTGATAGGTTGACAATGCAAACAGACAAACAACTTCTCTTTAGCGATCAGTTTTGAATGTGCGATGAGTATGGAGAAATTAATCAGGAATCTGGTGCTATATGCTACAGTAAAACGGCAGTGTTGCATTGTTATTAGATTTAGATATCTTGAATTTCAAAAGCTTAACTTGATTTCATGTTTGGAGAATTATGAACGACGATTATTACAGGGAATAATTTATTTGTCTCCTATGTCTAATAATATTTTTTAAATCCCATTCATCCATGGTTTAAGAATTTATCCTCATGAATTTTGCCTGAACGTATCTAATTAAGCTGACAGCCAATTTTAATCTCTCCGTAGGAAAATGACTTTGAGTTTTGATATGCACACGTTTGTTCTTCCTGCATGGTGGTCTACTATATTTTGCCTAATTGTAAGGTTGGTTATGGAACTCAATGTCTCATATAGTTGCATACCCGATGTGTTTGATCAAAAAGACAACTCCTTCATGGAGCAAAAATAATTGTTACCTCGAGCAATCTCAGATTATTATGTCGAACCAAGTAATGCATAAGACAACTATTACCAAAACTTAGACAGACATTTTAGGGTGGTGCTGCACAACTTGTCAATTATTACACAACATGAACAACAAACTAGAAACTTTCAGTGATGTATTTTCATTTTCTCGTGTGTAATGATCACCATACCATGATGTTTTGTAGCTTAAGTTGTCAGCTCTTATATGCTCGTAAATATTTTTCTCCACCCAACTGGGCTAGAATAATCGCATCATTCATGTACTTAATTTGAGTATGATTATGATATTCAGAAAACACATTCAAAAAGTGTTCCGTTAATATCCAAACGCATATGCTGTAAATAAATACAATAACTACAAGTAGAATGCCAAGAAGCTCGTTACCATTCTACTCAAACTGAATTTCTGACAAACCTTTTCTAACTAGTAGTAAATTTTAAAGTGAAAATGTAGCACTTCTTCGTCAAGAAAAACAATGCTCGTTATGTTTTAAATGCCTCTAGAAGAGATTAAGGTAAATTTATGTCTTTCTTTGTTTTCAGTCAATGGCTCATCCCTGAGTCTCGTGTCAACCGCTTCATCCATCTACAGCAGTCAAGAGGATAAGCAGGCTCATGAAGTGCGGAAGCTAAGGAGAGATCTTTTGGAAGCCCAAGAAAAAGTGCAGACACTGACGAATCAGCTGTCAACTAATGTAAGTACTCTGGCATGATTTTATCCCTTCAAGCACCAAAATACAACTCATAATTCTACCAGCCACTCTTGTGCAATACCAAAAATACATTTCAGATCAGAATTTCCGTATGAGACACTCATTGAAACCGTTTGGGTCGTTAAATTGTCCATTTCACGTTTCATTTCCGTTACAATAGGAGTAAGTAAGGATTTGCATCTATTACGTGTGATCTACGTAATCCGAAACCCGATGACTGTATTCAAGTTACAAATCTCTACACGAAATTACCTGGTTTCCACACCCATAAAGTTTTATTATGCAGCCATAAGAAATAAGAAAGCGTGAGTTTGTTAAAACTTCTTTCATTTGTCTTCTTTTAATCAGAAACCTTTGTCACTTCAAAGCTGAAGTAATGTGAACAATATCTAACAAATTTCAATTTTTACTACTGTCGAAAAATGCGTCAAAGTCAAATAATTGAGACGGCGTTGAACAAAATAATATTCCTGACAATCTTGACGTCTTTTTGCAGAATTAATAGACTTGTGCTGTTCAATCAGCTTTACTTGAAGCCAAGAGTAAACGAATCAAAGAATTTTTTCCTTCTAAAACCCCAAGTTCAATAGGTGGAATTGATATTTGTAAATAAAGCTTTTAAGACACTTAAATCTTCCTTAATCCCTTCTGACATAACCTGACATGGAGTAAAACTGAAAGGATGTAAACATTTCGTTTATCAGAGCCCAATGGCTCCGTCTGTGCGTAATCTTTTCCACGAAGCATTTTACACGTGTGCATGTTGAGTTCGAATAACTTCAAGCTTCAAAGAATACGTCATAAGATGTTTAAAAAATTGTGAAATATGCGGCAGGAATTATCATTTCCTATTCCTAATCTGACGCGTCATTTCTTTCATACGCTAAATGGGATTTGCCAACATTGAAACTCCTGACTACTTCTAATTTTTAATTTTAATGGAAATTCACAATCAAAGTGAGAATTTCAGCAGTATGTTTTGCAGGAGTTAAGTAGCAATCAGTTCGTCATGTCTGTGTATCCTAATAAGACAAGACAACAGTTCATAAATTGGTTAGTCAACAGTTTGAACATCCAAATGAGAGTTTTTATCAAGTCAACTCAGAGATCAAAACTGTCCAATTGTCTGTTTAAAATGTTCTTCGAGTTAGTCAATTTCATGTACACTTTTGTTCACATATCAAAAGCATGCCATGTTTTTCACTGGTATGCTGAAAACCTGCGGCAACTTTTGCCGGATTTCTTTTTATAATGTGTTCCTTGAGTTAATGAAAAGTGTTTGGTGCAAAAAATTCGGATATTCTTTCAATCACTTAATCAATAAAATTATAATCTATTAAACAACTAGCCAAGGCATACGTTATTTTGTTCTTTTGTTCCACTGTCTCAAAATCAATTTATTTATGAAAGATTGTTTTGAATTATCATCTGTCTATCGAAAGGTAAAAGTCAAAGGTCTGAACGGATATGAATTACAGCCTACAGTTTAAGTTTTTTGTAGAGACAAAATATGAATACGCCCGTTATTTGCGTAGCATGTCCAGTTAGTTTTGATTAACATGAAAAGATTTAAGAATACAGGAATTGGAAAGTGAATAAGATTTGTTTAAAAATATGAAACTTCAAACTTGCTTGATAGGATTCAGTGAAGGCTTTTTAGAGTTTAGATGCATTAGATGCAAGCCAATTTTGCATTCTAGTCATGCAGCCTGGTTTACATAAAACATAGAAGTGAATTCACAATCATCCAGTCATCCAGTGTGTCTAACGAAATCTCAAGTTAACAGCATAGTGCATAGATGTATAGCTGTAAACAAATGTACCTGTATATCTATATCACTGAAGACTTATCTTCACTTGATTTAAAGATGACGACGATGAGTTCGTGATGAGGACTATCCCTAATGGTTTGACAGCAACAAGTGATATATGTCCTCTGTTGTAGTTTGCAGTGGTTCCTTGCAAGACATGAAAAGTCTTTTAAAGTCGCTTAAAATCTGAGACGAAGCATAATTATGCTAGTAGAAACTGTGATTAAATCTTGAACAAATCTTACGCATTTTAAGGTCTCTATGCAATGTTGCGTTTTGATCGATGCTGGCAGTATGAATTATATTCATAACGAGGAAGATAAAACAGAACTTAATGAAACCTTATTATAGTTTGTATTAACTGGAGTCGCAATTTTGTGCCTTATTTAATCTCCCTTTACTGTGGATCACTGTAATACAGTTTTAAAATACTTGAGATAGGAATCTGAAAGGAACATGCATATTTCAATATTGAAAGCTGATTTAAAAGCAGAAAGACAGTTATAGCGTGTCGGTTCATAAAAAATCGCTGTGTAATTTAAACAGCTAATTCTGCTAAAGCTGATTTAAAAGATTGTAGAAAGTGTTGAGCTAATGCAATTTAGCTAGTTTATCCAAGATAATGCAAGTGATGTCCGATTATTATTATTGCCGTTATTTATAGATATGATAGTCACCTTAGAGTGACTGAAGCATGAACTAGTAGTCTACAATGATGGATGAGAAAGATTTAATCGACAGGCATAAATTTTAGCATGTTACTTTTGACTTTCTTGAAACTAAAAAAGAAATGAATGGGATGATCAATTGAGTTCCACAATACACTAAATGACTCTTACGAAACCTAATGATTTATAATTGTATCCAAACTAAAAGTTACAAAACACGGTAAAAATAGTTAGTGTGACAATATACCCCGGATTGTTGTATTGTGTTTCAGCTCAAAGATGATTGATCAGTTTATAAACACAATCAATACGATGGTTAAACACTTGTCCACCTATCCTATCGATTTCTTCATTTAAGTACTCATCCATTGTAGTGTATGATAGATTGAGTTGTTTAGAAGCATTTATTCAGCATACCAAAGTGTTTATGGGCTGTGCTGCCCTTGGTTGGAGCTTTGGGCCTGCTAGGCCGGAGATCTCGATGTGAAAGTAATTCGATCCAAGGTTTAATTTTTAGTAGATTCCATATTTTGAATCACGAGTTAGGTATTTTGTAATTGCAAGTACAAACCTTAAGGGTTTAGTTACAATGCATAAATTCGATGCAAAGACTAATTTGGGGAAATGGTTTAATTCTTCGGTGAAGAAATTATGTTTGATGGACATGAAGCATTTTACAAGTGTTAATGAGTAACTTGCCCTCGCGGCATACTTGGCTTAGGAAATTGTTTTCATCCAACAGTGTTCTGGCTATTCAGAAATTAATATTCTATAAAAGGAATTTCTCATCAATTAGTTATAATTTGCAACCAGAGATTCTCACTGAATAGCAAACTCGTCTTTGTTTTCAGCTAGTGTTTCTCTAATTAGCTTCTACTAATGGTGTTGCTTTTGGCCATTGAATAAGTTGGCGTGAAATTACACTGACATTCTACTTGGTCGACTCATCGTCAGGTTTTGCTTGTACTTAACTGAAAGAAAATTGTATGGCGATGTGTATTAAATCGTTTCTTTCAATCGTTTTGCGTCTGATGAATTCTAATATGATTCTTAAACGGAAGTGAATTACAGATCTCCTATTTTTAAGCATATATTCGTACAAACAGAATGAACGATGTATATAGTCTTATTGTTAGTTCTGAAAAATGTTTAATAGAACTAATAAAACATTCCGTGAACCAAGTTAAGTTAAACTTGTCGCATAAGTTTATTCAGGGATTAATGCTAGCTAATAATGTATAAGACTTACTGTTAGCATATTGTTCATATCAAGTTTTTAATGGTAGATTCTTCGTCGTAATTGAGCTTGATTAAATGATTAAGCCAATTCTAGTGTCCAAGTGGTCAATAACTTTCAAAGCAATTGCAGTAATACATAATACATCCAACAGCCAACATTGCAGGACATGCATTGGAGGTCAAAAATCTTCACTTTAAGGAGTCATAGTAGATTTGTAGATTTTGCACATTGTCAAAATTGATTACTTTTTCCATGCACACAGCAACGATTCATTTATTTCAAAATGTTAATCCCATCTGGTTTCCCATTTCTAGATTTTTCATAAGGGTAGCTTAAGAGTCAATGTCGGCAGTCCCGATTCATAAGAACTATACGACGTTTGCATGATTTTAGTTCGATATAAGTTGTACGTACCAATAAATCCTCCGCACCTCGCTCCTCATTCATCATTGAGCAAACATGTTTGAAAATAACTAAATCGATCTTTTTGTGGTTCGTCTGTACATAAGATGTAATCAAACTCCACTCAAAAGAATTGTATAATATCCCTCTCCACATGCGCTTTCAGTTGTCAGTCGAATGCCACAATCTGAGCAGATTTGACTTGACGAGTGAATTTGTCAGCGGAGGATGTGTGATGATTTTATAATGAGCTAATTAGAAACACATCTCTAAACAAAAAGTTTAGTGTATTTCAAAAGCATATTATAGCTGTCAGGAATGTGTTATCTACTTGGCACAAGTCTAATAGGTATATTATGATCTGCATGAACGTGTTTTTTAGATTCCTTGGCACAGTAACAGAGAAAGCAAACACAAATCTTCTTACTGCTAGTCTACTTTCATCAGGCACACGACGGGTTGTTCTTTTTCGCACATTATCTTACTGGTCGTGGTTTCGCACGCGGTTTCATTAATTACTGCATGGTTTTTGAAACTGAACTCACTCGAGAAATAAACCCTCTTCACGCATATTTATTTGGCTGTTGCTTAAGAAAAGTAAATCTTGGCAAGGTGTGTAAAGCAGACTTAATGTGTTGTGCAAATAGACTGTAATTATTTAGCATTATAAATACACCTCCTCATAAGTATCTGCACATTTGTAAAGTTCCGGTTATGCGTGCAACAGCTTTAATCTTTTTCTTTAGCAGAGATTGAGTAATCATGAAATAATCCGCGACTGTATGTTAATAACTATCTTACTATGTATCGTTTAAAGAACTGAAAAGTTTTTTTACACGGTAGAAATGAATTATTAACTGCAAGAAGGATTGCCGCTCCCCATCAGTACAGTCAGAAATATCTAAGGACAATAAATGGATTGTCTCATTCATAACTTATGCCTCACGAAGTTAACTCTTTAGCGGTTGACTTATCTTATCGCTGTGGAGGGTTTATTTTTTCCAACTTCTCGAGACTCGAAGAAGAGAAGCGTGAAGTATCCGTTTACACGAGAGATATAGGGACAGGTAGGTTTTTATAGTGGTTGGGCAATATGATTAACCATCCACTGGCGTTTAATTCGAAGTCGTGTGGAGTCAAAAGTACTAAAGGAGTTCTAGTTCTACGGCATCCGATCTCATCCTATTATAAATCATGAAACCTGATCTTCTTCCTCAATCTACATTCCCACTATCCTACGGATTCTTTAAGCTGATAGATAACTTGGCTACAAACTTGCGTCCAACCATGCTTCCGTTTTAAAGATTTGACTTTCCTCCAACCGTGGTGTGTTAGTTGTGGACGAGAACACTATAGAGAAATGGTTCCGATGTTACTGTCTTAATTCGTCTGTATGAAAAACTGTTTTAAACTTTTAAAGTCTGATCCGTCTAACCAGTTGATTATTTTGTAAGTTAATTTTATCAGCTTTCCGTTTGAATTTTTGTATAGTCCATATAAAATGGGTAAACAATTTGCACGTGTCTGCGTCTGCATGCACTCTGAAGCAGCATAAAAGCATTTTGAGTCTGCATGCTTCGTATGTCTCCAGTAAGGCACATGTGTATTAAATTCATTCATGTATAGTATACGGCATACAGATCCATGTATTGTATCGTCGGATGGAAAGTGATTGAAGGTTGAATAAACGGAAGAATGAAATTCTCTGCATTCATTAACCATAACAAACGTCCACTTCTGAATCCATAGGCTAATATTTACAAAAGGCAAGGCTATTTCAAGTTATGATTGCTCTCCTTATCTGAAGACGAAAAAAGTAGAGGTGGAATGCACAGTGTGCTAGTGCCGAGAGTAAGTTTTCTCTCTGGACTCTGTACTTGATTTGAAATGAATAGCTTGTATGTATATTTCATCTGGTTTTATATTTACACGATGTGTCAAGCATGGATCCTCTTCTTTCTTATGACTTGCTCGTGCATAGAATTAAGTACATATTGATTTACAACGAATGATAATAATGTAGCAAGTCGATCTCTAAAAGTGTGAAGAGAGAATACATTTTCGATAAGGAAGAGAAGGGCGTAAGGATTTGATATTTGATTGGAGTGTTTGTGTTACTGTGATTGATCCTAAGATCCTTAGCATTCTGCTCTTCATCGAATGAATACACGTTTTCGGTTGGACATTTATAGGGAATTGAATCCGAGTTAAGTCGTCTCCGTTTTGTTGCGATTACTTTTTGACATAATTCACTGAAAGCTGGAATTATTCCTTGTTAGGAAGTGAAAATGAAATTACGTCAAACTTTTCAAACTATATAATATATATCTACATTATCTACCATCAAAATTGTGTATGTAGCTACGTTCTTGATCAACTTGTCTCTTGAATGTTTGGTTGGTCTGTTATTGATCCTTACGCACTTTGCTATGCGTAGACATCAATCTAATCCAAGTTTGATGATATCTGGTCGGAATGGCAATTTAGCCAGATTACAGTAGTTTAGTTTTAGCTATGCATCTTTTATGCTGTTGAAGTTGAAGTGTTGAGATATTTGTTAAATGGGATTTTCATTCGCATTTAGTGTTCTAGTACCATTACCATCGCTTTGCTTTTCAGTGATTGTTACGAAATGGGTGATAAAGCCATTAAATGGTAAGTTTGGGTTTTAATAGACACTCTGTAAGGAATCAAGGCTGAAAAAGTTCTAAAGAAATTCTCCATCCAGTACGCTATTAATTGGTGCTTTTCACCGTTCAGACATCTATGGTTCAGACCATCTCATGTGGTATTCTACTCCATATATCCCATTTACACTCGTGTGCCTGTTAAATTCATAATATTGTACAAGCATTCTAAATATGTGAACTTCAAGCGAATTATACGCATTCCTAACAGAAAAGTGAGACATAACTTCAATAACTCCATCGATCTATGGCACTTTTATCGTAAAAACACCACACAATTGCTTACTTAACTGTTTTTCTTTTCATTGGAGTTTAAAAGAAATGTTTCTGACATTGGCACCAGCACCAACCACCCGCGGATATATATTAGCGAAAGAAAGCAAGCAAAAAAGTTTACAACTTGATGCATGTTTTTGTAAAGATGAAATTGAGATTAATACACTTTGTGTCATGTCAAATGTCAATTGATGGTGGAATTCTCTGCCAGAAATAGATGTAAGTTAAGGTAAGTGGCAAAAAACAACACACTTTGCATGTAAGCGATTTTTCGTTGCCAAATCACTTCCTATGGTGAAACAGGCTGCTGAGTAAACATCCTTCACATCGTTGTCCGCCGACCTTCTGTGAGAATTGAGAAAGCTATGGACTAGTAATTATCGTCATCTGCATGAATTTGTTCTTTTTCCTTCAGGCTGTTTAGGACATCCTAATTGGATTCGCGCTGTCTTGTATTGCGTAAACCACCTCATGTACAATATTGCATACGGTGGTTATAAACAGTTCCATAGTTTATATACAAACGCCGAGTTCCTTGTTTCAACAAACACTTTTCCTATTTCAAGATCCATGCTGATTTCTTCAAATGAAAGCATTACTGGTTATTTCCTTTCCACCCATAAAACGCCGATTGATTTTAACTTGAGATTTGTCAGTCTTGAGCAGTGACGCTAGTACAAAAATCTTCTCGTATGGGTTATTCAGTAGTTGAAATTTAACTAGGATTTTTGTATTTCATTTCCAATGGCATTTTGAGTAATAGGCATGTAGACCGCATAGAGATACTCCAAGCAGCAAGTCTTCTAGGTAATTTTCAAAAAACTCGAGTATCTTTGAAATGTAATTTAATCCAGAGCGCACAGGGGAAATAAATTGGTAGTTGGATGCCAATTCTATCAAGTCCGAATTCGGGCAATTTTTCATCTAAGCCTGTGAAAATATTCTGCATTTAAGTTTTAGAAATCATGTTAGAAAGTAACCACATTTTCCCTCAACTTCCATCGTTTTTAAATGTAGGCAGTTTGTGGATGTACATTAGTTTTGATGGATATATTCGATTTAAGCTGTTTAATTTCATTCGTAGTGTAGCTTTGTATTAGATGAGAACGGAAAATCAAAAAGACTGAATTTTGTGTGAGAAACGATTTCTCCGTCTTAATCGTCACCAGCTTACAGTCAGTCACTAACAAAACCACAACAGAGATGAACATTTCGCCTGGGTAGACGGGTGACTTAACATCAGAATGAAAAAGATAGTAGGGAAGTGGTTCATAAAGTGGAGGATGAAGAGAAGAGACGGATGGATGGTTAGAACTCATTGTATCATGTGTTGTTTTTTATATTGTTTTTTGTCCAGGATGGTCGATTGTAAAGCAGTAAAGTAGGTTGAAGGAAGGATGCGTAGAGAAACATAGATTATCTCAAGAGAGACGTGCATAATGCTCTTTCCTTTAGATGCACAGTGCAAGTCAAGGTTTTCAAAAGTTGTAAAACACGAGTAAGACGAGGAACAGACACACACACAAGTACTTATCTTTACTACCTCATCTTCCCTCAGTTGTACTTTCAAAGAGGGTTGTTTCATAGCGGAATTAACTCAAGTATCCCTTAAGGCATTTCCATAGACAAACCCACAGCAAGCTAGAACCCAGTGTACATTCAAAGAAGTCTCATATGTGTCCAATGGTCATGGGTTTCTTATTTTTCTTTTGTGTATTTAAAAGATCTTCATTCACTTCAACTCCCTCTCACTTAATATTCCTTCAGAAATTACACAAAACTGTGTGTAATATATATGGATAAACTAGAAACCCTCATTCCCTCCAAACTATGAATGCGTGTACTATATGTATTAATATGTATCCTATATGTATGTTTATGTAGGACCAAAAATAGCTGATGTTCTAAGGTGTGAAACCCTTCCTTACGTACTTCCTTAAGGGTCGCATTTATAAATAAATAAAATTACTGTTAAACAAAGACTACAGAAGGAATGTGGCAATCCTATCTTATTAGCCTCACATACTTCCATCCTGGAAAGTATATGGAAATCCCTTATTCGTGTGCGTGTTACTTTTCTCTCACCTATGATAATTATTTTAACGGAAATTCATTAACATATTTGATTTTGAGCTCTGAATATATTCCACGGAAGAATCATGCATGGACGGAAATATATATTTTGAAGCCCAAAGTCATATATTATCACAAATTCACATGTTAGCTTAGTTTCGTTTCAAGCTTATTCCTTAACTAAAGTATATTTTATGTGTCTTTTTAAAGATCACACAAGTACACCAACCCTTTGCCTTTCTGATACTATTGATGCTTCATCATCCTCTAAATCATAAACTCTCTTATTCCAACTTCCATGTGAAAGAATGATGATGATGATAACTTAGTGGTTATATAAAATAGAGACGGTTACCAGTTACCACTACATATAATGACTTACGAAACTGGTGACTTGTCTATTGTATGCAATGCTCAATAAGCTGTGTGTATTGTAGACAGTGTGGAAGACGAACTGCTGCAGGAGTGTTAAGAAAATAGGTGGAAAAGCATCTCTGATCTCTACTACCGTCTCTGTACATGTACTCTCTGTAGTACTAGCAGAGTACATCTTCGTAAAAGAATACTCTGTGGCTGTATTCGATCTCCTCCAATATCCAACCTAGAATCCTTAAGTTATAAGAGTTCTCAAGTCGGTTTGTATATTGCGATAGAAGCGATGGTGGTGGTGGTGGTGGTGGTACCTCTGCTTCACAGCTCTCGTCTTTTGAGGTTCTCAGTTGCTTGCTGAGCTTGGTTGAGAGTGGACGCGTTTGTCTTTGTTCCTCCATCGCTCGCTGGAAGTTCACTTTTTACACCAGTGTCACAGAAAATTGTATCCTTACAGAAGAACTCTTCATAAGAGAGTGTTTTCCATTGTCACATTCATTTTCAATAGAGCCATATCCACAAATCACACCCTGTTCCAGTGCACTGTGCATGGAAATCTCTGTACGTATAATATACTGGTAGATCTGAAAAGGGAACTTACAAAAGTTAACGTGGGACTAGAGACAAGTGTTAGTTATCATTATCGTGTGTGTGCATGTCTTGCGAAGAGACTGGCGTTGGTAATTCAATTGCTCCTCTTCTGGTGTCTTCTTTCTCTGTGTCGTGAGTGCTAAAGAAAGACTTCCAAAAGTTGGCGTGTTTGAGAAAATGTAGGTATATAGAGTGAATAATATCCCAGTGAAAACATATTATTATCATTATATTTGGACATGACGACATGAGTCTGCTGCTGCTGGTTCCGTTGCGTACCAAATCTGGTTATCCGTGAGTCGTGGGAACTGCAGAAAAACGACGGAGCAGAGAAAAATCCGATTAGTACACTGCAGACAAACTGGTGGCTACTATTGATGGTGGTGGTATACAAATACAGTGTTTGTTCAGAATATCTATCTCATGAAAGAGTGGAAGGCTTAGAAGGTTTAGAATTTTAGACGTGCCATTGTCATTTTCCCAAATCATATCATAATAACAATAATAATAATTCCTGTAAAGAGTCTCTTTTTCCTCGGTAAAACTGCGTTTGAAAGGGTCTTCATGTAGAATGTATAATAATGGGAGATTCGAGGACAAAAAGTAGGGAAAAAGGCGATTCGTAAAGGTGGAATTATTGCTGAGTGATGGAGTCATGCATGACCAGTGCTCCGGTCCCTGCGGCAGTGTCTCATCACCATCATCATCATCATCTGTCCTGTGGAACGTCTACTTTCCACCCTCCTAATTCCTTATCACTGTCTTCCGCATCCTCCTCAGGGTCTTCCTCTTCGGGAGGCTCTGGGGGTGGAAGTACGACCAGTGGGAGCAATTCAGGTCTCAATGCTCGTACACCAATTCAAGCACTACCTCATTCAATGACTGCTAATGGACTAAACGGTGGAGTTAATCTCTACCAAGTTCACGATGGATTTGCTACTGTCCGTAAGCGAAAAGGGCATACTGCCGCGTCAATTGCAATTATGCAACAGCAAGAATGCTACGACTTGGCTCAACCAGCTGCTGTTGCTGTTCTTAATGCTGCCACCACAGCTTCCTTGAGACATCCACCCAAAACAGCACACGGGAGTAAAAAACCTGGAGGGTTCATGCAAAGAGCTTCATTTCGATTAGGATCAAACAAAGATAAGAAATCCAATCCAGTTTTGAACAATGGGAATTACGCTACAAGCAAGAATGGCAATGGAGGAAGTAGTAGTAGTAGTAGCAATGGATACTCGGCGTCTTTGCTATCCACCCATCCTAGCATTGCTAGACATCAGAACTCAAAGAATTCTAATGGGTTTACTAGTTTAATTCCCGTGAGGAAGCAACAATCAGGAACTGCTCTTCAGGGTAATCAGAGTCATGAGTGTCATTCCGTATTGCTCCTGGATTCCAACACGAACAACAAAGACTTTCCTGCTCCAGGTACAAAAACCAGTAAAAAGACTGGAATGGTGGGACAAAGTAGTAGCAAGAAGGATTACCGCAGGAATTCTGTGGCTACTTCGACACCCTGGGAAACATCCGGCTCAGCTGAATTGCCTTGTAGATGCACTTCACCTGGAGGAATCATTCCTTATGGATCTCCCCCAGACGAAGACTGTCCTTATCACTCTCTCCTTCAATGTCCAGTCCAACCTCACTCCCGTAACATGACTACCTCATCTAAATCTACAGCTAGTAGTGTCACGAACGCAGAAATTCACAAGACGAGACTGAAGCCGTCAGCATCTAATGCTTCCAATAACTCCAGTCTTGGTAGAAAGCTGAGACGACTTGTTCTCCCGAATAAGTTACCTGTTCCACCTCCACCCCCAATAGTTAGCAGTCCAGATCTCTCCGAAAGTCCAGTTGACGGAGATAGTTACGAGTACACAATTAACTCTCATACGCACCCTTCAATGCATTCTATGCCGATGTCCAAATCCTACTCAGCTTTACCTTCATCAAATGGAAGCTCGCTAAGTAGTATGGGATGTGTTACTACTACTATTCCGAACGGAACTTACGCCACTGGAAACTGCCACAATCAGTCTACAACGATAGGGAAACTTCGTAATTCAATTTCTGATAATAGTATTGTGACCGAAGGAAGTAGTGTAGGGCACCCTGCGTGCAGTCCTTCAGGGGCTCATTGCTCGCGCTCATCAGGCGTGACTGTAAGTGATCCTAATGGAGGAGGTGTTTTGTGTCAAACAACAAGTCAGAACAGAAATTTTCACCGGAGTTGCTTTCTTCCCAAGGCTCCTTTATTGGAGCCTGTGATGGAGGATGGCATTCCTTGGAGACAAACGAGAAAAGACGTTCCCTGGTGGGAATTGGCCACGAGAAGGGGCCGTTACAGAAGTTGTCCTATTCTTCAGGTATCTCAACAGGTAATGATGATTACACTCTCAAGATGAGTCATGTGGTCTACTATTCACATCTCGTAGCAGTGTTATCTCTGTGCCTTATTATTATTATAAAGGGTCTGAACCATCTTATTCACTAAAGATATTCATCATCACATCCTCTCAGACCTTTCCTCAGAAACTGTACTGTCAACTGTGTAGTATAGACAAACAACACAGGCAGGAAAGTTATTTTGTGCTGGTCTTCCTTCGATCTTCTTCGTAGGGATATTCCTGCCTCATGTTATTGTTATCTTATTCGAGATGAAAGACTCTCAAGTGTTATTCTTAAAATGGTTGTTTTACTAGGAGGAAACGGATAAAAACCATCTTTATGTAGGAATACGAGATAGCCTGATGAATGAAAGACGTGAATTCGAGAATAAGAAACTGGAATATACACTCTTGTGGAGATCGAAAGGAACGACTGGTTCATTTTTATTCTCATGACGTGTTGAAAGTAAATAGGCCAACGAATGGGTGGCAACCCTTGTCTACTTTCATTTCCATTTCAACATCATCTCTCGAAATTTTGGGCTTCTGCAGTAAAAACTAAAAAGTGTAAAAGCTAGAGACGAGTAATTGCACTTGCTCTGAAAGGAAATCGTTGATTAGTGAACTGAAAAATATTTTTTAGTCAATCATAAATCATTGATTCTTTTGTTGATTTTTTGTAACGTAACGAGTCGCGTCCAGTTGGAAAACCTGAAATGATTATAACTGTAGAATTCCAAGTCTTGTTCGAACATTTTTTTATTATTATTGATTTACATTGACATTTTGATTCTAAAATTACTTTTCAACCATGAGTAATTTACAGAGCATCTTATTGATTCATATGAAGGATCAGAAAAATGTCTGTGTGTTTTGGAGACCAAAGCAAAGTTCTGAAACTGAAGCACATGAAAGATATTGAGTCAGATATCAGATTGAGATTCTTGACTACTTGCTATTTGTTCTGCTTGGAAACCTGTCCTGAAAGAATAAATAGTTTTGTTCATTCATTGAATCTGTCTCAGGTTTCATAAAATCCCTCATGCCCAGTAGCTGTGTGTGTTGTACTGAAGACATTTCATAGAAGCAATCTCGGTAGGGAGCAATAAAGTGTATGTACTCTTGATCCATCGATAATAAACTAGGATGAGAAAACAGAGAACATATCAGAGATTGAGACACGAAGGTGTTTTTCTTATTTCTTCGGTGAGAAGATAAACTCAAAGTTGTAGGTAGAGGGTAGAGTGAATCAGAGCTCTGGGAAGACGACTTCGAGTGTCTATCTGTAGAAAATAAAAGCAGAAACGAAGATTCGTCTGGAGTTGATGGACGAAAGTAATATATTTGGACTGACTTTGCTACACTGTTTCGTTTGGAGTTGGTTTTGGACTCTTGGATTGTGGACCTGTGAATAATGTGAATGGGCTCAGTCCAACTTTTGAGTTCATTTCGATTTCTAAAAGGTAACAATCAGAAGGAAAAGGCCAAGGTTTCGTGTTGACTTATTGTCATTGTCATAGGGCACTTATGGAAAGAGGTTACTTTAGGATATTTCTTTGTGTGAATTTGTATCAAGCTTCACAAAAGATAAACGACTTACATAGCTTTAAATAAATACCCAACATATAACTCTGCTTTCTCACTTATAATAGCATACTTGTGGGTAGCAATGGGAAGGGCCACAGATTCAACGAGTTCAAAGATTCTTGTAATAAAATCAAAAGTTTTGTGCTGTAATCCACCTATAACGCCAATAAGTTTAGTTCGAATGAATGTAGGGCATATGGAAAGGTTCCAGGCTTTGTATCTATATTAGCTGAACTCTGGTAAATACTAGCAGTAAGTCTTGTGTATAGAAAAAAATTGAATCAGGATTTATATCTTCAAATAGGTAGATGTTGCAGACAACTCTTTCGACGTAGAATTCATATACTGCAATTTCATTCCCAACGGGTTGGATACTTTATTGCACTGGAATGATTCAGAATCATGTAAAATTCAGGCAACAGCAGGCTGTTCGTAAACTAATTTGTAAATGGATTTGGCAGTATTTCACACACGGAGAAGGAAAAGGATGGAAGGGAAAAGGGTGTTTCTTCCGATTTCAAGTTAAAACTTGCCTTGTGTAACAAATTACATGTGTGTTATGTACCTTACGAGTTAGTTTGGAGTTATGTGTGTGTAGTTATTTATTTCTTGGGGAAACTTTTTTATCTTGAGGCTAAGGGCAAGGCTTATTACGCTATGAGTCTACATCACGCTCACGCAACGATCTTGACTTCAAATCTCTTTCTATTTTATGCTTACCAAATGAGGGCTAAATGCAGAAGGATTCAGTTTCTGGTAAACTCGTTGATACGTTACATTTAGTACATGTGTTTACAGGCCTCTCCTACACTCTTTATAGTTGCTTTCTTTCGTTGGTCACCCTCGCCCTACTCTTATTCATCTTGAGTCTTTCATAACTGCTCAAAATTTTACAATGTACCCTCTTATGAAAATGAACGGAGAGAAATGTGATGCCGGGTATAATGGTTAAAGAGGGTGAACTTATGCTCCCATCGTTCCTTGTTAAAATTAACCCTATTCCAAAGAGCGTCCTGCACACAGTATATTGTTTAATTAATTGCGTTCCAAAATGCGTTGCGTCCAAAATGTATTCGGACAGTATTTCAAGGTGAAGTGTGTTGCATAATGGCAATATTGGCAATACCCGCATGCATTTTTAAGATCGATGTCTTAATGTGTATACTCAACTGCAAATGTTTACTGTCTTGTGGGCAGTGACGAATTTATTGATTTCGTGGAGAAATGCGTGATGGTAGTGGTAGGCACTCCTTCATTCTCATACTCTGTTTGAATTTACTTATTGTACCTGCTGTTGTTCCTCCTTTGGTTATGCTTACGTGGACACAGCTACTAAATTGGTTCTTATTTTGATCAATGTTCATGTGCATATATCTCGAGAAAGTCCCAGCCACTGTATGGTCTGATGAAGAAAAACTGATACTTTCAAGAAGACCGATACTCGTCTAAGTCTGTACATAAGGATTAATGTTGTTATTTATTGTATCTTGAGTCCCCTGGAAGTTTTAGTCATGTTCATGTCTTTATGTCTGACTGTGGTGCCTACTACGGTAATTTATTTTATCAGGAAGTGTCTCCGTGAGATTCATTGAAGGAATTTGTTAGTCAGTAGTCACGGCTAATACTTCAAGACCCCGTAGGCTCCGTGTTCAGGATCGATTGCAGCAAATCATAAATTGTGAAAGAGAATCGATGCATGATATTCAATGTATGAGGTTCATCAGACAAGGAAAACATATTTGAGCTAAGAGTATATTCTGAACACGACTTTGCGTTTTAAATGTGATTGTGTTTATTCAACAACTAAACCAAGATGTTAGACCTCTCCGGCGCACAAATATTCGTATATTAGATGAAGCAATAATAAACTGAGGTTCAGAATTAATAAGACAGAATATCCTGTTGCATGTACAGATATGTATCATTGCTGAACTATATTCTTTCTCTTAATGCTGTCTCAAGGAAATCCATTAAAAAAATACTCAACGTCAGAAAATCTAAAGAAATAACGCAAACTAACTACAATTTAAACTTATCCCTTACTTTGTCCTTTGAAAGTAGATCCAAAACCTGTAAATATTCCCTAATTTTTCTTGAAATGTAGCCATGTTTAAAGATTAAAATATGTATTATTTAATCAAATACAAATATGGTTCATCAAGATTACGGAATAACAGTAGATATATTAGCTAAAAATACCCGTGCAGATTATAGGCAAGCGGTTACTATTTATTATCACATCGCTTACCGGAAATATGCTTCTAAAAGCTTTTCTGTTATAGTATCACAATAACTTTGACCCGTATCCAAATCAAGTGCAAGTACAGGTGAGCTGCGAGTATGTGAAATATTGAGAGCATTCGATAGCACAAAGCTCGACTTTTTGAGTTTCTGCTTGGGTTTTATGTCCTACATTGCTCTCCACTCTGGACTAAAACTCAATTTAGGTATAACTTCTTGTATGTGAGTAATCGAATGAAGAAGGAGGGGGTTTATTTTGAGAAGTTCTGTCCTGTAGCTCGTAACTGTGAAAGCAATGAATATTTTGTTAGTTACGTAGGACGGATTAATTGGTGCTCTTTTCCAGCAACCCGTATCACAATACATAATCTCTATCGCATTACCACTTGAAGGGAAGTTTTTTGGTGTGCGTGCCATTTTGCTCGTCAGAAAAAGACGAACATATAATGTTAAGTGAGAAATATAATCTTTATGCGTGTTGTATAAGATGCATGATTTCTTGTGTTCGGCAGACTCGTTAATATTCATGGGGAAACCTTTAGACTTCAAATCTTTTTTTACGAAGGCATTTACTCTTTAGAGGGTGTGCATTACTGTGCATAATAGTGTTCTAGGATTCAGCGGAAGAAAGACTTCACTGTATTGTGGGATCTAATTTTTACTTAATGATTACGAAGATAGCGCACATACGATATTCTATTGAGATGTACACTTCGTCAGCCATATAATGTTTTATCAATAGCTGCCTGCCTGCTTCTTTGACTGCATTGTAACGCATCTGGGTCTGGAAAATACAAAATACCACATGTCGGTATCTGTCTGTGACTGTGTGGTTGTGAATTGATCTGGTCTGGTGAAGATTGAGTGTATTCCAATTTCCAATGCCTAAACTTGTTCACCGTAGTAAATGAGAAAGTTACAATAAGGCTTCATTTTACTAGGAAGTCGATGAGCTCGTTTATTGTTTTACGAGGTTATTTATTTATTAATTGTTTGCTTACTCACTTTTAACCATTCGCTGAGCTCATAGTTTCAATAATTCTGTCCTTTTTTCAAAGTCAACTCCACATTCCAGTCAGAATTTTACTAAATTCATTTATTGTTTACCTCATTGCATTGATAGAAATTTAACTATTCCTGTTTGCTAATCTGTCTGAAGCTGATTTACAGGGTTTCTACGCTTAGGTGAAGAATATATTAGTTTGCCTCCATTTTGTTTCTTTTATGATCAGTATTACTCAAAATAAATCTGTGTTTTGTGTATCTTCTTTATTGTATGTTAGCTGGAGTAGCGTGTTGGTCACTTGCTCACTTTTCTAGACTTTTTCTCGTAATCGTCATATCTCATGCGATCTAGAAACAATGCTTCGGTAAATTGTCTTATTTCATTAACGAGTGTTTTACGGTTGCATGGTTTTCTGCTGAACCCCTCTGGTGAAACAAGACTCAACCCACAAGCAGCTTAAGAGGAGAAACCATTAGAATTTGATTCGTGACAGAACTACATTCTCATCTGCATCTACAGGCAGCAAGTTTATTATGTGTGTGCATGCATATTGTGTCGTATAATCGTGATCTTCGGGGGGAAAGTTTCACTGAGCATATTTAGCCTTTCTCTTACTTTCTTCCCTGTTTAAGTATACGATGTGGAAGCTACGATTCTACGTAAGGAACGATTCCATATAATGACAGAGGTCGTAAATTGAATGATGAAGCAGTCGAGGAAACCCAAATTATTTCATTAAGAATCAAGAAAGCTAGCTTGTTAGGGAAATAATGCTTCTGTTCTGACTTTATCAGACTTCTTTGCATCACTTCCTCCGTAATGAATTCTGAATGAATATAAATTATCACATATTAGTTAAGATAATTAACTGCACTTATTGTGCATCTTTTATTTTAATCCTTATTGACTGAAAGAAATTTGACTAGGCTTAGACGCTCTTGTAGTGTCCTTAAGTTAACAAGTCTTGAGTGTAAGTAAGACCTTTCAATAGACGTACACAGAATGCAATGTTACACAACTATAACTTCAGACCGGCACTAGAACTGTCCTAGCAAAAATGCATTATTTATTCAATAGATAAGAACCAATTCTATTGGTGTATTGTGTGGGGCAGAATAGGTCAATGTAAATTCGGATCGATGGTATGTCTTACTTTTGCAGAATGCAAATAGACATTCGACGTAATATTCATTATAACTAAAGTGTTTGCGTGATTTTGGTCCTTTCTGAACGTAAGTAGAGCAAAAATATTAATAACAATTTATCTTATACCCACTCGGGAGTAATTATGATTTGGCAAACTCTCGCCATTATGTATCGGGCTACTTCTACTAATTCAACCTTGAGAGAAATTCGTTCAGCTAAGCATCGCACATAACGCTTTGTTGTTTCCAGTAGCAGTTAACTGCTCTCTGAAACGCTGAGCTTGGACATCAGTTTCATTTCCATTTTTAAGTGTCCATGAATGCAATGTTCAAGGAAACCATTTCCACACTTGGTGAAGTCTCAGAAAAGAAAATAATTTTTATTGCCCTCTAATGGTGACAAATTTAATGGAGTTCAGTGTGTTTGTATCATAAATAAATAAATAAAGCCAGAACTCGTGTGTGACAACGTCGACATAATAAATATCACCATTGAGCTTATTCACAGGAATATATGTTCAGTTCTGCTAATTACAGTTTACAACATGTATACAGCGACGAAACTGATGTAGAATGCGTGGCACTTAATGGTGTTCATTTATTGTGTTTCTGAGAGAGGGTTATTCTTCCTATCATATATCATAGGGAACAAAAAGGTCTGACAATAGTTTCACAGTTACTCGCACGTATCAATAGAACTATTATGGAAATCATTTGTCTTACCTGACTTGTGTTAACTTGGGAGTCAAACAAAATGAGACTCTGTATGATGATGAGTGATGTTTGATCAAGAGGGTTGCTAGTTGGTCGGGAAAATTAGACAGGAAACTAATGTAAGGAAATGTAGATTGCTTTAACTGCCAGTCGAATTCACTTCTGGTGATGATGACTATTGCTATAAGGCAAAGTAAGTGAAACTATCGATTAGGAGATGCATATAGAGTAATAATGTTGGAGGTTTCGAAATAAACTCGTATTTTCTTCTCTCCACCCCGAATCCAAGTTTGTTCGCATGTGAAGGATGTACGGAGGTAATAAACTTGAGAGACTTTATTGCACTATTATCTCTACGGCGAAATGTAATTCTTCGTGGTCTACGGACGTTCTACTCACCGTACTTTTCGTCTTCCGTTTAGGGAGATAATAGGCTCAATATAATGCAATCATCCATTCAGCTGCCTGTGTCTGATTATTTTATGGAATGGCGAGTGTGTAGTGTAGTGGCTGTATGAAATCGCAATGTACACTCATCGAATTCAAAAGCGTTGGATCAGCAAAATGACTTTTTCAGTAAAGCGAAAGGGATACCCCAAAAGACACTTTCTTTACTCTAAAGAGATTCTCTTTTGTCTTTTTAGCTTAATTCGTAATTTTTTGACTACAGTCTAAATTTTTGCTTGAATTTCATAAGCATTTTCGCTTCCTCTATATTCGTTTTCAGGGTGGTTTTTTAATAGTTTTGAGTTGGCAATTGTAAGTGAAGAACTCTCTCGGTTCTTTACTTACATCCTATTTATAGGGAATTTAGGTGAATTTAGGACTCAAAGAAACAAAGAATGAGTAAGAATCTCTGAAGTACTCTTCTGAAGAATAAAGTAGAGTGTAATTTTGAAAAGAAGTCACTTATTTCATGCCCAGCCGATACATTTGGAAAAGTGAAGGAGGGGAGAATGCTCGTTGCCTGATGAAACAAGTTGACGAAGCAACTTTTAGTTTTAGTAATCCTGAATACTACGAATATTGGAAGGTACACATCATATACACACACTCATTCTTCTAGGAAGAAAGTAAGCAGGCGTTCAACACGCTCAACGTCGACTTCCGTGCCATTCTGTTATCTTCACGAGGGATGTGTGTGGTGAAATATTTGAGCCGGAAGGGATGACCTGTGATGCGTTAGTTTGATCCATTAAAGAATTTTTCAATCTAGATTCTAGAATTTATATCCTCCCTATAAGTGTACATACTTTCCCCTAGCAGTAGGCAAAAGGCAGATTCAAACGCATAAAACAAAGTCATGAGGCTGAAAGTTGCTTGTTTTTGTGCGGGTGGATATGGATGGGTAGGAGAAATGAAGGGTGTGTGGACTGTTGAGTAATCAATGAAATGAAAAGCTATAGATAATTGGGTGTGGCAATTGTAGAGCAAGAGGAGGATTCAAAAACTTCAGAAGCTCTACTCACCCTGTTCGCATTCGACAGCAGACTCTCAAACCATAAGTTAATATAAACCGAAGTAAAGATGAAATTAGAGTGGATGAAAAGAAAGGGATGATGTTAAAAAGAGTGTGAAAAAGGATTGATTGTGACATGAAGATGAGTTTGATGTATTTCGTGACATTTGCTGAAGACTTCTAGAATCACTGCGGTGATCATTTCGTACAGACCATTAAGATGATGATGTGTGAGGGCGGAAGTGTTCTAAAATGTTGTATACGAATGTGAAGACTAGGAAATAATTATTGTGAATGGCTTTTTCCAACTTCATGTTGGATGCAAGAGGTTTTAGTTGCAGATGTATATAATACTTCGGGTTACTTCAAGATTGATGATTCTGGTGGCCTGACATCAATTTGTTAGGCAAGGAAAAAGGCCTCCTTTAATCAGGCAATGGTGAAATAGGAAGGGTTAGATTTCATAAAACGCATCTTGTGGTATTACGAGCTCGGAGTACAGAATGTGGTCTCAAACTCACCAATGATTTGGTTTTCGACGTAAAATGTTCCTAAGGAAGACTCTACATGAGAGTATAAGACAGAGTACGGGTCGTGTCAATATTACATCCGAGCATCCGACGTATTCAAACGTGCGGTTTTCTAAACTATCATCATTCCCTGGTCAGGATTAATGTGAGTCCTATGTTAATCTTAATGATTTTCGTGATTGAACACCATTCTCTCATTATCCTCCTTGTACGGCAAATGGGCTGGTAATGCTTTCATTCAAAACACATACTATAGTTTTTGTCCCTTGAATGCATCACTGGTTTTTATCACTTCTGCTGGCTTTCTTGAACAGTTCTGTGATGGTTTTTTGCGTAGCATACATGCGTTAAAAACCATCTACATGTCCTTATACGCTTTATACTTACTTTGTTTCTACTGTCTTTTTCTGAGAACTAAAGAAGGGGTATTTAGAATTAGGTTGATTGCCACGCTAGTTGATTATCAACCGTACAATTTTTATCGATTGCTTACTCATCTGTTTGCAACAATTCCATAAGTCGTTTGCTAGTAATCTGCAGTAATAATTGGATTAAGACAGCTCTCAAGTCTATTGTGCGACACCTTGAAAACTTGAGCGTTTACAGTTTACAGGCCAATAAATGAACAGATAACTGTGGCTAGCAATAAGTATTTATATGCTGTATAAAAATGTACTTATCTTTTCGATATTCTGATGTGAAGACAGTGTTGTTGAAGACGAGAACTAATGACAATAAATCTAAAAACTCAAGCACTTAACTCGCTCACAGATCTGTGATTGTATTCAACTTGCATTGTGTCGTGCAAGAAGGACTGCATGTGTAGACATGTTTTCTTAAAGAAATGAAAGATGTTTCTCATCTTACGATTAGTGGTTATTTTCAACCCTTCTAAATCCGTAGGAGGGAGGACTTAATGAGTATCTTTGTGTGTATCTCGAGATAAAAAAATTATCTAGATCTCTTTGAGAGTAATTTGAAGGGTTTAGCATGCATTAGAACAGCCATGATGACATTCGAGATGTAAAGGGGGACTCCTTGAAGGGTTCAATTTGGTCGTTCAATCGTCTTGTAAACTGTTCCTTTTCGTAATGCATGATTTACTACTTAGATCATCAAAGAAAAATACATTTGCTTTTGTATTGTGTTCATCTTCATGTGGAATTAAAGCCTCCCAGCTTCTGTTGCTTTTTAAACCACATTTCTCTGAAGTATGAAATCTTTCCTAAGCACCCCTTTAAAGTCGTTGCACTAAAATATCTAGGGTCTAAGGAACAGTGGACCTCTTGCAGAGTCTCCGTTTTGCTTTAATAGCTGTATTATTATTCCAACTGGAGTTGGAAATCGAAAGTGAACATTCTCAAAAGTACTGTAAGAAGTAGAGCATGAGATGTGATCAGACAAAGACGTTCTATTATTTTAATGTGCTGAAAGCATTCACCATCATATTTGAATAGCAATTGGGTGAACAACTACGAGATGATTTGAGTCAGTAAAGAGAATTCTTGTTTTTGTGGTGCGCGAGTTGTTCAAGCACTTTTATCAGTTTCATTTTATCGAAAAACTCTTTCGTGAAGACTGATGGAAGGCATTAGTCGAACTTAAGACACTTTGTTCCTCATGTTTGTTTTTCAAATCTTATAATACAATCGTCATATCCTCTGGAAGTGTGAGTTCATTCATATTTCGTGCTGGATATTAGTCATATCGCGACTCAGGAGGTTTGTATTGACTGGTTATATACCAACTTCAGGCAACAAGTACCTCAAAAGTTGGGCTAAATGGATTACTCATGCAGAGATACTCTTTAAAGATTTCACACTATCTATTTTACCCATCATCTTATAGTTTACAGAACACAAAAGTTATGTTTCCGTCAACATACACTAAAATATCTACTCATTTTCTAATCTTTCACTTTATTTTCCTCTCTTTCAAAGAAATAATAATAAGTATGCAAAGATTTCATTCGTATTTCCACAATGTCTTGTGGGATTTTTCGATATCCTCATGCTATCAAAATTATTCTAGATGTCTTAGCCAAGATTTGAGGTTACTTAATCGTAAAAAATAAAAGATTTGAACTAATACGTAGCTTCTGTTTCCTTCTATCAATGACTGTCTCTAGTACCAAAGTTTCGTCTTCGTGTCTTTATGTTTTGTCATTTTGTTCCGCGAACTAACATATCGGACAAATCAAACGAGCAAGCTCGTTCTTATTGCATAAGGCCATCTTGATTATTAGAAGGCTGGTTATCTTGTCTTGTGTACTACTGTGCACCTGAGGTGCTTGTGTCTATGTTCATACAGGGTTAGAGAAAAGAATTTCATTCGTAAAAACTGTTCGAGCAAGAGAGAACGATAGGGGCACCAGTTGTTAGCAATGATGCTCCTAATGGATGGCTTGATGATCCGTTTATTTTCTGCGTTAGGTCGGTTAGGTTCAGGTACGGCGACTAGGATGTGTGCTCCCGAGTTAACGAAGAAAGAGCAGAAGAGAGCAAATTGATGCATTTATCCAATTCGATCATTTCCAACCAGAGTCCCTGAGACAGTGAGCTGATTACTTCGGGCTATTTATCTTTATGGTTGAAACTCATTTCGTTGGATGATTCATTCACTACCTCGTCTCTACGTGTGTCTAAGTAACCTTCATGTGCCGTCCATGAATTATATCCTTAACTGAACTCATGAATTTCAGACAGACTGTCAAGTCTGAACAAATGCTTATACTGATGGCTGTATTTTTTCTGAACTATTTTACAGACGATTGCGTTAACATTTTTCGTGCTTCGCAAAATCAACGAAAAAGTCTTGATTTTTTAAAATGTAATTTTGATTGTGGTGTATCTGCCAATAGTACCAACTTTAAGATAAGGAAGGGAGTAGTTGTTATCCGGTCTCGAGACACTCTTAAAGTTTAACGCTACTGCGGTGGTTTGTTTGACAAAATTTTAGAAAATGAAAGTAGAAATCGTCGTTTAGTTTAACAGCGCTTAGAATTTCACACGTTTTGCATGTAAAGTATCATATAAGACACAATCTCCGCGCTCCGTAATGTAAGAAATTCATAACAAAAAGCTGTCTAAAAAGTCTATGCTGTTGAATGCGAATGATAAAATTCACGATTGCATGAAAAAAGGCGG
>Ga0194135_10000287_pt1 | contig 29158 bp, 22 predicted proteins | sample LitLau_LLRF_2013_FD_134024 | JGI IMG/M metagenome (GOLD analysis project Ga0194135, IMG submission 134024) | Freshwater sediment microbial communities in response to fracking from North America - Little Laurel Run_MetaG_LLRF_2013 (version 2) | ecosystem: Environmental > Aquatic > Freshwater >... | reverse complement strand
TCAACCAGAAGAAATTTCTTAGGTCGTCCATTATGCCTAATAAGAGGCTTTTATTTGCACAGAATGCAATCGTAATTAATAAGCAATTAAATTGATGATTTTTCATGCAATTATTGTCCATCTTAAGCAAGGCGAAACTTTAACTTGTGTGTGCGTTTGTGTGGATTGGAGTGGCTTCAAAGGCGATCTCTTGTCACTCTTGATCATTTTTATCATATCATTTGAGTTGAAGAAAATTGGAGATTCCTAGGAATATTATTTTAACAACTACATTGATTGAAAGAGACTCAGTTAAGCCTAGGACTGGAGAGGAAATCAGTAAACCTTAGTAGCCTCTTTAATTGGAAGTGTGATCTCAACTACAATTTTCACTAATAATACTCGATGAACAAGTAATCAAAACTTAATTTAGCGATGAGATGAGAGGCATAAAGTCATTTTATTCGTAATAGTGTAAAGTAGGTTTCTGAACTTAAGCCTTGTTCCCTAATAAACTACGACTTTTTGGAATTGGAATACTTCCCGAGAAGACCTACAATTTATCTTATTACATCAATCATTATTTGGCTAATTTATTTCCTTAAAAAATTAAAGTACAACTTGAGCAATAACTTTGAGACTTTTGCAAAAGTCCTCATGGAGTGTCATATAGAGAGTGAGAGGGACACTAATAATTTCAGGTGAAGCTTCAGGTGCAAGATCTTTCGGAGTCAATAACTTTGAGACAACACGGGGCTCATTGAGACTACTGGATTTTGCAAATTTCGCTTCTTTCATTATTTAATTTTATGCGAGTTAGTGAGGCAAAGCAATGAGTTTATTGGAAGCGAGTTCCTTTGGGGTACTTTCGGAGTACCGGCCAATGTGATTATTCATTTAATAGCTAATTTGCTCAATGAACATCCTCGACTAGCCATACATAAATTCAATTCACCGAGATTCTCATTCCATTTACACCTTATGAGTTTCCTTCCTCCCACACAATGAGTACGGACTTAAATCCTAAACTAAACTAGTCGCCTTTTAAGGCCGCTCCACTCCACACACACACAAACACACACACGTAGAAGTCTCATTTTGCCTCACCACCTCTCTCACTCAATAATACACTTTCGCTTTCAGATGCATTTTTATTGCAAGCTAAGCATATGAGTTTTACAGTCAATTCATTCAGCGATGCAGCATTCTTAAACCAACAGAATACACAACAGTTGAATTCTTATCATTTGATCAGTTTTATCATATTCTTTTTGAGTTGTGGAAAATTGCAGATTCCTGGGAATATTATTTTAGCAACAGTAATACATTATTGGTTGAAAAAGACTCAGGGAAGCCAAAGACTGGAGAGTAAATTAGTAAAGCTTAGTAGCTTCTTGAGTTGGAAGTGTGATATCAACTTCAATTGTCACTGATAATGCTCGAAGGACAAATAATCAAAACTTAATTTCACGATGAGATGAGAGGCATTAAATCATTTAGTTCTTAATAGTGTTAAGTATGAATATATAGCGCCCTTTATAGTGTAATTGCAGGATTCTTACACAACAGAATCACCGAAGGCTATTTGTCATTCCAGTGCCGTTGATTCGTGAAAATAATTATTTCAATAGCTATGAAACAACGATATCAAGTTGCATGAAGTTTTTTTAGCGTCATCATCACATGAGAAACAGTATCGAATATCGTGAAGGGTAATTTCACAAATTTTTATACCTGAGCCTGATTCTCAATCGTTGTGTAAAGACTCCCGGAAGTTGTGAAAAAATAAAGTTCTTATTTATAGTTTTGTACCCAAGTATACTAACTTCACCAAACTCAAACTATGATCATATCTGAATGGGGTAGAAATAAAGAAAAAGGTCACTCCTGTGATCGATTACTGGAAGCGATAACTTATGCCTTTTGTTACGCTGGATTTGTATTTCCGTCCCATGTGTGCTTACTTAATGTGATGATGTGAGTTATTTAATGGATTGTTTGATGGTAATACTACTGGAATTCCAGATTCTTCATCAAAGCATCCTGATTCTATCGCGTTGTTCAGGCGTTAATGCCAGTAAGGTATTAAGGCAGTCAAAGAATGCTGCAGATTGGAGTAACATTCCGAATGTCACTAAAGGTCATCTTTACATCATTACTTTCTCCGAGTTTATGCCAGTTTCACACCGGTGGATGAGATGGAACCAATTTTGATTGAAGGAGGATTTTACATGTTCTTAATTTGCACTGTTTTCATGTATAAAAGGAAATCGGAAGGTGTGTGTGTGATGGAGTGAGAATTTGAAAAAGCTGCTCGGTGAAAGCACATTCCTGGGTAAGAAAGTGCCGGGAAATCGTAGGAGAAAGATCGACTCTCCCGATTCTTCAAATTAGAATTTTCGCAGTAAATACTTCAGCTTTCTCCAGAAGGCAAGGACCTTTGCAGAGCTCATACTTGCACACATGGGGGAGGAATTGGATGCGATCAGTACGTGGAACCCTAGGGGTGGACTTGTATTCAAGGTCAAGTAATGTCAACGATGAGTGTCGTCTTAGTAGGCGTGGTCGAGGCCTTTATTGCTTCTACACAATTCTGATGTCATAAACTTGATATTATTACATTTCAGCAGTCACTGTAAAAATTGTATGACCACAGTGGCAATTGACAATAGCCAATCACTGCCATGCTGTAATTATATGAATGCCCAACGTGTCTGCAAGTTGGGCATTCATATAATCATTGATATAATCATTCATCAATGCTGACTCCAAATGTGCAATAACCAAACGATTGGATGAATGGAAGGTGCGGGGAAATTATAAGGAACAAGCAGATCACTGCTGTGATTGTGATCAGTACTTGGAAGCCTTAGGGTGGACTTTCCAATGCCACGAACTTGGTATTATAACATTGCAGCAATCAGTGTGAAAGCTTATTTGTGACGGTGGCACTGGACAATAATCAGGTCACTGCTGCCATCCAGGGATTAAGCGAATGTCCGCCTTGCTCATTAGGGGCAGAAGTTAAACTCAAAGACGAACGAAGGAATACAGTTTTACTCTAAGATAACCGTGACTCAAGGTTCAAGCAAGTGCGGAGAAGCGATTCCAGGCAGGATGACCAAAGACAAGCAGAGGAAGAGTGCAACGAATGCTTATGATTTCCTAGAGTTTCTCTCTTGAATACGAATAAGAATGAGAAATGGGGAACCAAAGTTCCACCAGAGTAATTCTAAGCTAAAACTTCAGGCCAGGTGAATTGTTCAATTTTCGTCAATTGGAAAGCTCCAGTTCGCTATTAACAGAAAATTCAAACAAGATACACTTGAATCTGAATCCTCTGAATGAAATACTAACCAAATATGAACTGCTTCTCGACATTGTGAAAGGCTTGTTGTTAAGAACTATAGGTTTATAATTAGGCAAATTGGTCTTATTAATAAGAATACTAAGTGCATGATATTTCGAAAGTTTCCTTGTTAAATGACTCACTTATTGTAAGCGGAAATGAAGATGGACTCGAATAGTGAGCTCAATGCCATGCCTAACTTCCTCGCACATAATGGAATGAAGAAAGAAGCGAAATTGACAAAATCAGGAATTCTCAGGTAGCCCCGTGAGGTGTAAATCTGTTGACCACGAATCAATGACTCACTCTATAATGCTACAAATCGAAATAAGATGAAGTCTCAACTAAACTAAGATTTGATCTGAGATCTAGCAGCCTTACATTAACTCTAATGCATTCTTAAACAACTTATAGTGTGCATAGTATGACTGGTAATCAAATAATAGGCAATTTAGTAACTTAATCTTAAGGTACATCGTCACATTCTGGGCAAGAAAGTGCGGGGAAAGAAGAGAAGACTTTACTCCGATTTTCCGAATGAGAATTTCCGCAGCGAAAGCCTAAGCTTTCTCCAGCCCAGTGGGGAACGACCCTGCAGTGTCCATTCTTACTAGCTATGACCTCTGTAGGGTCATAGCTAGTAAGAATGGCATTTTGATATGGCATCGGAAAGTGCAGACATACTACACACAAGAGTACTGACTCAAAAGAGATGTGAAGATCATGAGGGAAGGCTTGGGGAGTCTGGAGTCATAAATATCATTGCATTAAATTAAATGTAATCATGCTTTCTCAGTTTCTTTCTTTTTCTTAGGTCAGGTAAGGCTGTGGCTTGTTGTACAACGGGTGTAACGAGATGAAGCAGATGAAAATGTAGTCGTGATAGAAGACGAATTCGGAATGTCACTTATCACCTCATCTTTTATTGAATAAAATCACGGGATAAAACTCTGTTACTTATTTATTAATGCCATTTAATTCAAATTCTTTAAAATTGAAACTCCTTCCCTGCAAAGAATCACAATCGGACTGTATTGCGTGCAGTGATTGAGAATTTCGGAGGGTTTGGAATAAGCTGCTCGGCGAAGGAATTTTACAGGAAAGAAAGTGAGGAGAAAGCAGAGCCCGATTCTTCAAATAAGAATAACGGTAGTAAAAACTCAAGCTTTCCCTAAAAGGGAAGGACCCTGCAAGGTCCACTCTTATTTGAAATGACCTCACCAGTACCCAATGATGATATACGTGCAGTATCTAAGCGATTGGATGAGAAGAAGTTGTGGGAAAGATGTAGGAAAAAGTTCACTGGGTCACTGCAGTGATCGATGTCTGAAACTGATGATTTCTCATTTAATTCCTTGGGTGGACTAGTATTTCAGATGAATTTCGTTTAGGATGTGGTCTTTACTTTTACTCCAAAGCGATTAGATTCATGGTCACATTGCAGTAGAGTCTCTCCAATGGTTTCGGTACAGGCTAAATTTAACAAAGAGGTCACACTCTTGCCGAACTTAACGGAAGGTCAGAGCTGCACACATGAGCATGCAGGAGGAGTTGCATTAATTTTTATAATGGCTGTTTTTCATTCTTTATTCTGGAATGCAATTACCATGGTATCATTCATTGAGATTGAGATTGGAGAAACTGCAGTGAGAAGCGGATTTATCGGTGGTTTTCCCAAGGTCATTGGAACCTGCACTGACCACTTCTTAATTCTGCATCCGATCTGAAATGATCATCTGGAGTTAAGAGTCACCGGAAGGCCATGCAGACATGGGAAATGTACAGTGAACGGCAGAGATGGAATGGTCAACTTTGCACATGAAAGCTGTTCTTGAGAAGCATTTGAGGGCATAACCACAATGGTCATGGTGGTCCTCAACTAGTAGAGTACAGTTAGACACTTTAATTATCCAGATAAATTACATGAAGAGATTTACGTAATGAGCAATAAAATACGGCATCAGCAAATGCAGACATGCTTCACAGAGTTGGAAATGATGAAGGAGAGGTGCGAAGACAATGAAGGAAAGCTTGGGAGTGGGAGGAGTCACGAATAGACCGTAAGAAAGTGCCGGATATTCGTAAGATCCATTCTACCGATTCTTCGAATAATAATTCCCACAGTGAAAGCTATAAAGCTTTCCCCTGAAAGAATAGACCTTGCAGAGCTAATACTTGTACACATGGGGGAGGAGTTGGATGAAGGGAAGGTTTGGGTAAATTATAAGGAACAAGCAAGTCACTGTGCTCTGTGATTGTGATCAGTACTTGGAAGCCTTGGGGTGGACTAGTATTTCAGTCCAACTGATGTCAACGATGAATGTCTTCTTTAAGTAGGCATGGCCCTTATTGATTCTACTTTGTTGCCACGAACTTGGTATTTCTAAAGCGTTCAGAGTTCTTAGGTGACTATTTTTAGATTTTACATGAAAGGAATGGGCCCTTTCCGTATCCCTGTCACGTAAAATCAGTGTAAAAGCTTTGTAAGGATGACCATGGACAATGACACAACAATTCGTGATAGACTTTCAAATTCACTTCGCCGAGATCTGTGGATGATTATCCTAAGGACATATCGGCAGATGCAGCCTTTAGGGCTCATTTGTGCATTCTGTATTATATCACCAATGATCATTTTAAGTCCCAAGTCAGGAGGTCTCGTTGGTCTCGAAGACGAACGAAGGAATACAGTTTTACTTTAAGATACCCGTGACTCAAGTTTCAAGTAACTGCGAAGCGATTCCAGAAGGTAATAATAAAGTGATAGAAATGAAGCGAAATGACAAAAGACAAGCAAAGGACGAATGCAACGAAACTGCTTATTGACAATAAACCACTCAAGTCTCACAAGTTGGATCACTAATATGGTTCGCTTCAATAGAAACTCTCAGAAGATGATGGTAAGGATAAATCAATAGCAAAGAAACTCCGTTCATGATTCCCGAAAGACCTGTCTATTCCATAAGAATAAGAGTGAGAAATGGAAACCAAAGCTCAGTCAATTGGCAAGCTCCAGTTCGCTATTAACACGAAATTCTAACGAGCTATACTTGAATCTGCTTCCTCTGAATGAAATACTAACCGACTATGAACTGCTTCCAGACATTGTGGAAGGCTTCGTGATGAAAACTACAGTTTTATCATTAAGGATGATATGACGGAAGTTTTCTTGTTAAATGACTCACTTTGTGCAAGCGGAAATGAAGATGGACTTGAATCCGGAGCTTAATGCTTTGCCTAACTTACTCGCACACAATGGATTTAAGAAAGAAGCGAAATTCACAAAATGAGGAATTCTCAGGTAGCCCCGTGAGGTGTAAAGCTATTGACTACAAATGAATGACACAGTCTATAATGCTGAAAATCGGAATGAGATGAAGTCTCAACCTAAAGTTTCATTTGACCTGAGATCTAGCTGACTCCCACTAACCCCAATGCATTCTTAAAGAACTTAAAAGGTTCAAAGTATGGTTGGTCATCAAACAACACTTAACCGCAATTTATTAACTTAATCTTAAAATACATCGTCACATCCTGGGTAAGAGAGTACAAAGAAACAAGACCGGACTTTACCCCAATTCTCCAAACGAGAATTACCGCATTGAAAGCGTCAGCTTTCCCCAAAGGGAAGGGAATCTGCAGTCTTGTCCATTCTTACTACCTGTGACCTCTGCAGGGTCTGTAGGTTTTATATCTGCAGTAGTAAAGCGATTGCAGTAAGGAAGGAAGTTGAGGCGAAGAGAGAAAGAGAAAAGTCATTGCTATCATTAATGTCTGCAAGGGATGATTAAATGCAATTTCTTAAAGTGGACTTTATTTCAATCTAACTGATTTCAGCGAAGAATGTCTGGCGTGAATGAATTGGCGTGGTCTTCAATTCTTCTTAACTGTCGGGATTATGATTTTGATTATTCGAAAGAATAAAAATGAGGATTCCAATTTCACTGGCGTGGACGACAAGGCTTTACTTGTTTGCCGTTGCGTATGAAATTATGGAAGACTTGGAATGCAGGAGTTTTCCTCTTGTGGAAATTACCAATTTTCTTTCATCGGTATATTTGAGATTGAGCGTGAAACTGAGAATCCATTTGGGTATGATTTTAACGACCTCGTGAGTTCCGAATTCGTTATCTGAGGGAAATTTAGTATCAATAAAGATTCGCGACAAACGACTTGCAGCAACTTCATGATTTGTGACAAGGCTTCTTAAGTCTATGGCTTGGCTTCATGCTGGAAGAGCTGTACCGGAGATCAATTGATGGAAAGGGAATAATATATAATGTTCAAGGTTCATATAATAACAGTTCAGTGCAATGAAGCAATTGCATTTCAAAGCACATTGTCTGAATACGACTGTATTTGTGCAATGTGGCTTTTAAAATGACATCGGAAAGTGCTGACATAGTACAGACAAGAGCTGACTCAGAGGAGATGTGAAGATAATGAGGGAAGGCTTGGGGAGTCTGGAGTCATTAATAAAGTATTTTAATCATGCTTCATCTGTTTCTTTCATTTTCCAGGGTCATGAAAGGCTGTGGCGTGTTGTACGTTGGGTGTAACGAAATGAAGGAGATGAAAGTGCGGTGATGATATAAGGAGAATTTGGAATGCCCCTAATTATCATCTTTTGTGAATTATATCTTCGCACAGATCTCTACCCAATCTGCTGCTTATTGACTATATATCATATTCAAAAGTTCTGAGTGATCTTACTTCGCATTGTTTGTGTGTTGAGTGAGAATTTCGGAGAATTCGAATTGAGCTGCTCGGGAAAAGGACTTTCCCAGGTAAGACAGTGCGGGAAAGCAGAGGAGAAAGTACAATTCTCCCGATTCTCCAAATGAGAATTTCCGCAGTGATTTTCCCAAAGAGGGAGGACACTGCAGGGTCCAATCTTACCAAAATGACCTCTTCATACCCTATGATTTAATTTCTGCAGTAAAGAAGCGATTGAATGAAGATAAATTGTGGGAAAGACCGAAAGTTGAAGGTCACCGCTGTGATCGATGTCTGAAACTGATGATTTAATATGCATTTCCTTGGGTGGACTTGTATTTCATTCCTGTTGATGTCAGAGATGCATTTTGTGTTGGTTGTGCTCTTTACTTTTCCTCTGAAGCCATGAAAGTCATGGTCACATTCCAGTACAGTCACTGCAATGACTTCGGGAAAGGTTAAAACTGAAAACGAAGTCACACTCTTGCTGAAATTAAGGCATGGTCAGAGTTGCACATACGGGCTTGAAAGATTAATTCCATTATATTTAATAATCGTTATTATTCACTCTTTTTTTTGAAATCCAATTACCATTTAATAATATTGGGATAGAAATTAAAGAATCTCCCGTGAGAAGCAGATTTATCGGTGGTTTTCCCAAGGTCAAATGCACAACCAGGGTCCACTTTCAAACTCAGCTTAGGATCTGAGGTGAACATATGAAGTTTCAAGTCAATGGAGGGACCTCCAGACCAAGGGAATGTAAAGAGAAGGGCAGAGGTACAGTGGTCAACTTTCTCCGATGAAAGCTGTACCAGAAAAGGTCTTAATAATAATTTCTACCGTAGTCTTCAAGTTGCAGAGTACAATTGGACACTAACTATACAGCAGAATGACTGAAAGACGTTGAACGGTTAAAGTACGTAATGATCAATGAATAACGACATCTGATAATGCAGACAGATTTTACAGAGAAATGGTGAAAGGGAGGTTTGAGTATAATGATAGAAAGTGTGTGCTTTGAGGGAGCGGGTACTTGGAATTCAAGTGGAATGAGATGAAGCAAATGAAAGTGTTGGGATGATTGAAGGAGAAGATTAAATGTCATTAAATATCCGTCATCTTTAGCGAATTTTATCTTCCAACACAATTCTTTCCACTCTACAGCTTGTCCGTAAATGATGTTCAACATTTCATTGCTGAGTCATCTTTGCTTTGTTTGTGTTTGGAGTGACTGTAATTTCGGAGAATTTACAACGATTGCTCGGAAAAAGTAATTTTTCGGAAAAGAAAGTGCGGGAAAGCAGAGGAGAAAGAAAAATTCTCCCGATTTTCCAAATGAGAATTTCCGCAGCGAAAGCCGAAGGTTTCCCCGGAAAGATAGAACCCTGCAGGGTCCATTGTTACCTGAAATGACCTCTGCAGTGTCCAATGATGACATAAGTGCAGTATCGAAGAGATTTAATGATGAGAAGTTATGGGGAAGATGTGATGGAAAAGGTCACTGCAGTGACCGATTTCTGCAAGAGATAAATGAATGGTATTCTTTCATGTGGACTTTTTCAGTCCTATTTAGATGTCTTGGATGAATGTCTTGGTCGGTATGCATAGAGAAGGGCAACAGTAGAATGGTCAACTTTCTCCAATGAAAGCTGCACCAGAAAAGCCTTCAAGGTCTTAATATAAATATCCACGGCGGTCCTCAAGTTGCAGAGTACAATCAAGACACTTTGATTATCCAGCAGAATGACTAAAAGACGTTGACCGGTTGAAGTACGTATGCATTACTAAATTAATTACGAAATCTTAAAACGCAGAGAGATTTCACAGAGTTGGAAATGATGAGAGAGTGGTGTGAATAAAATGAGAAAAAGTTTTGGAGTGGGTGCTATCCTGAATAAGCCGTAATATTTTGCTCATTGTCATAATAGTGTGCCTTGGGAGGCTGTGGCTACTCCGAGTGGAATGAGATGGAGATAAAAGTGTGGCGAAGAATGAAGAAGGATACTATTGAATGTCGTTAATTGATCATCGAGGCGAATTGTATCTTCCAACACAACTCTTCCCACTCTACAGCTTGTCCGTAAATAATTAATAATTAATCGCTGAATCATCTTGCTTCGCTTTGTTTTTGTATTGTGTTGGATAAGAATTTTGAAGAATTTGAAATGAGCTGCCCGGAGAAAGGACTTTTCCAGAGAAAGAAAATGTGGGAAAGCAGAGGAGAAAGTACAACTATCCCGATTCTCCGAATGAGAATTTTCGCAGAGAAAGCTCAAGCTTCTTTCGGAAGGGGAGGACCCTGCAGGGTCTACGATTACATGAAATGACCTTAGCAGTACCTTATTATGACATTCGTGCAGTATAGAAATTATGGGATGATGAGAAGTTGTGGGGAAGAGACTTGGAAAATGGTCACTGCAGGGATCTATGTCTGAAAGTCATCTGACTGAAAAGAAAGAAGTGATAGCGTAATGCTTCCTCCTTAGGTGGACTTTTGCTGCAGTCCTACTCATGTTATGAATGAATGTCTTGGTCTGTATGCATAGAGAAGGGCAGAGGCGGAGTAGTCAACTTTCTCCGATGAAAGCTGTGCCAAAGAAGCATGTGTAGTAATAATAACAGTGTCCACGGTGGTCATAAGGTTGCAGAGCACTCGAACACTTTCATTTCCAAGCAAAATGACTTGCAGATGTTGAATTACTCACAGAGCAAATAAAAGGTGACTTTACAAAGTGCATACAACTTCCACAGAGTTGGAAATGATAATATCGAGGCATGAAGATAGTGAGAGAAAGCTTGGGTGTGGGAGGAGTCAAATATAAACTCTTTCGAATATGGTTCATCATTTCCTATCATTATTTTGAATCATTTGAGGGTGTGGCTCATTCAAGATCAATGAGAATAACTGGATATAATTGTGAGTGAAGTGAAGTGAAGACTTTCAGTAGGAGATTTCTTACTGCGTCAGTGTCTTCATTGGCGCGTGAAGATCTTCCCCATATTACTATTACTCGTCATGTGTTCATGCATCCTGTTTAACTGTCAATTAATTCAAAGTCGCCTCATTTATCTTTCAAATTGCAGAAAATAGGAGGATGACAAGTGAAAACGAGCGATGGAATTCAACTGATCCACACAAAGAACTCATACACATACACACACACTCCGTAGAAGAAGTCTCACTTTGTCTCACCTCCACCACTCTAACGCAAAATTGAACTTTCACTTTCGCATGCATTGTATCAAAATATCAAGCATGAGTAACAAAACGCAGTGTTTTTAGACTCTGCGTCCCTTGTAGCGTTATTGCAGCGTTTTTTCATAACAGAGTAGATGAATGCTCATTATAGTGTAGAGAGGAGATTCCAGATTCGTGGGAAAAATTACTTTCAGGACTGTTAAATGGACATTCTATGTTCCATTAATGAACTTTTTCAGTCTGATTATAATTTGAGATTAAACACAAAATTGGCATTGCTTCTACGGGGGCTTGGATATCCCATTTATGGAATGACATGACCTTGTTTACTATCTTTGCAACGAATCCATTCAGCCAGCGTAATAAAGGCACAGCGGGAATTAGTGTCGAATGCTCTAGAGTGTAATTTCACAAATTTCTATAGCTCGGCCTGATTTGTGGTATCTTTGGCATTGGAGTAGTTCCCGAGATTATGCAGAATCTATCGGAGAAAATAATGCATGATATCTCGATTTTGTGTTTAGTCTTCGTCTAACGTTTCAAAGCTAAATAAAATTACCTGCGAAATTTCAAAAATAATTAAAATCCACAAAAATCTAAAGTACCTATGTTAATTAGTTTAGGCACTAATTAATATACTGCGCAAGCATATATTGTCTAACAAGAAAAGTAGAGTAAAATACAGGAACATCAGTATAGTACAATATACGGGAAGATGCATGCATTGCCACAAGGAAGGAATCGACAAAACGCTTCTCAAGTCGGTTGCACATCGACAGAGCATCCACAGACTGGATTGGCTGGCTCGGACGGATTAGTCGCCTCTGAATACAATAGCACGTTGCACATGCACGATCCCATTCGTCTCACTCGACTGCATACAAGCAACATGCATCAGGCAGGCGTCACTTAGTGTCACCACTACCACCACCACCACTTGCTGTCTGTATTTTGATTTCCATATCCTTTACTACATAGCTAGCTGCGTTTTGTAATTAGTTCCCCTAATAATTGTTAATTGAAAAGTTCAATTCTGATATAGAGTACACGTTATACGCTTACACTTCACGGTAACTGATATTAATTTAACACAGGGCAGGTAAAAATAGTTTTGGGGCTACCTGCGAAATATCAGCCGATTCTAGCAGCAACGTTCCGATTTCGGTGATGTGATCACTCTCATCATGTCACAGCCACGCACTCCCTTTACAATCATACAATTTCTCCGAGTGTTCTCCAGTGCTATTAAAGGAGATTGTAGATTCGTGGATAAATTCCTCCTCAGTGAAACCTCGGTTTAACAGTGAAGCTGAGACTTGCTGCATATTAATCGGACTAACCTAACCTTATATATACAAAATGGTCAGAAGCGGACAGTGTCACCTACTTAGTCTCAGGTGCTCAACTTCTGATTACCAAATAAAGAAGAATATAAGTGAAACTACTTTTCATAAAGAAAGTAATTAGTTCCCTCCTGCTGCTCCTGTGTCTCTAGAGACCTTGTTGTTTCCTTTGCCTTCCCATGAAAATCTAAATCGCGTCATTCATAGTGAAGCGCCTCCAAGTGATCCACAAATGGCAGAGTACCCTAAGTCACCCAAAGAATTGTGTCACATTAAGAAGAATACTGAAGATTTATCAGGCGGAGTAGCATAGAGTGAATTACTCACAATCACTTTGAGAGTGCTCAGTCTTCATGGCGGTCTCTCCTACAATTCAAATAATTCATGTAGTTTATAGCAGCGAGTGGGTCTTTGTTGTTCCACGTGGTGACCCTCCACACACTCAACAACACGTTGCTTGCGACAAGCTCACGGTCATCTTCAATACACACGTACGACCTAAACAATTGAAGGCTGCTTTATTTATCAATGTTGTGTTAATTGTGACGACTTCATCTAATTAATTTATTACTTTTATTGAACTTTTATAGCCTTTTGGAAGTTTTCTTTCGTGTTTTTAAAAGGAGGACGCCGCTAATCATAATGGATAAGGTCAAATGTGAAAAGTGCAGTTTCAATCTACGAAGACCACGTTCGGACATCTGTGAGGAATGTAATCAAAGCCAAGAGCCAGCCGGTCTACTATCGAAGACAGTAATAATAATTCAATTATAATTGTACGAATATCTCCTGTGCTCTGTCACTGCTATCAACTAATGTCTTAACGGTTTGTTTCTTGATTGCAGGTGTTTCGAAATAAGACCCCACCGAAGATAATGGAACACCGCTTGCGAGTATTTCATGTCGACGACACTGAAGATCATCAATGCCCAGATCAACCGAAGAATTCCTCTAAAAAGTGTTTCAAGTTGGAATCACTGTCGTCTTCTAAAGCTCAGTTGTCCTTCGCCTTATCTGACACAATAATCGAAGAGCACTGGACTGAAACCACTCTAACTTCCATAAGCCTCTTACGGATAACAAGCGACAGTTTCGAAATCCATCCGTTGCTGATCGATCCTTCTCATGGAGAAGACATCACCAAAATATCTTTTGAAGGTCCGTGTTCTCCCAAAGCCATCTCAAAGGCACTGGAATACTTTCATTGCAATTTCCCAGCAATCGAATCTATCGAATTCGCCAGCGGATTCTTCACACAGGAAGACTTTTATGACCAAGACGACCTTTCTTCTTCATCTCCAACTGCAATGCATTTCTCGCCTACGTTTAAATCCTTGACAGTGAATTGTGACGTCCAGAAGTACTTTGAACTGGATGAATTCAAACAAAATCTGGTGCACTTGAGGATCGTCTCTTTCTTGAACTTTGCCAGTAAAGGGCTTACGAAGAACTTGACCTTCTGCAGCCTATCACTTCCCAATACTTCCAAATTAGACCAAGCCGTCACCACGTTCATTGAGAACAGTGCAGGCAAAGGAGAAAAACAAGTTGATTACGCAAACGCAGAGGTATGTACGTATTATTAATCACTACGTCTCCCTTCTTCATTAATTAACTTTGACCTTTGTTGTATTAACTTGCTTTCAGATAAGGTACAAAGTGGATTCTACTACGAAGCCGAAAAATAAACCGCAGATAGCGAGTAGAAAGCGGAAAGCAGACTCATCCCCAGAAGTTGAAATTACTGAATTCTCGAAGGAAGATAAGATACAAAACGTGACCTTATCATCAAGTTCAGACGACGAACAAGAACAAGAAAGTGAACCAGACAACGATGATGAAGTGAATCCTCACTTTCTTCAGAGACATTCAAATGAAAAATGTTCTCCTGTCCAAGGTATTAAATTAGCAATTAAATATAGGTCATTAATTAACTATTCAATGTCGATTTCCCTTATGAATTGATCATAACTGTTTTAACCGTAGTTGCTGACCGTCTCAGCAGCAATTCATGGAGAGATGTCGGAGGTGACCACACAGGAGTGCGAGACAGTTTTGATTGTACGTCGATTCGAATTGGAGACTATGAATGCAGGTCAGCTAGTGGAAAGGTCTACAGGCGAATGATATTCTCCGATTTCGGAATTTACTTCCAGGTTCCCCATTACACTGATCCAAGTAAGCTAACTCAAAATTGCTTTTATTATTGATTCCACTTCATAAGAAATATTAGTATGCGTTCATAAACATGCATTTCCATGTGATAGATCGAACTTTCGTAGACATTGGAATTCCGAACAGGGACATTAGCGAAGTCAAAGTTCACTTTGGTACTTCCAAGTCGACAATATATCTCAAGCTGGGGCTGGGCACTTCAGGTTGCATCCGGTCCATTTTGGGAATGCACATGATCGAAGAAAGGCAAGGACATTACTCTCCAACATCAAAAAGTGCGTTTCTAGGAATCATTCCAAATTGTATCTCACTTTTATTGTAAAATATAGATTCTAGAAAGTTACTTAAATCTGATTTTTTTAAATTGCAGATCTTTGTCAGCAGTTTATCGTATTCGAAACGTCAATGTATTCAAAGAGTACTAAAGAGTTGTTCAAGCATCTTTACAGATCAAAAAGCTTGGAAGAACTTGATCCAATCTGTCAACTGCACCTTTTGCAAATCAAAACTCGGTGTTCGCACGAAGATTTAATGTTATTGGCAGGACAACAACGTAACAACGCTCAAAGAATAGGAATCCACCAAGTAAACAATCCGGCAAAGCCGCACAACTCCAGCCAATAACAAGATGAACTCTTTTCGAACTGAATTCCCCTCAAAAGAATCCCTCAACGACTAATAATAATAATCCCATCTAATCTGCACCCTACGACAAGAAAAACTTTGACAATATCTATACTACACATTACACAAACGCTAATCACTCTCTAACCCTTACTTACTTTGTAACAACCTGAACTCACCAAGTAACAATAGAAATTGGAAAATATAAAATCAATAAAATGTATTTCCTTCGGATCTCTTTCAGGGCAGTCTCTGTGACCTATATGACCTTCGTAAAAATAAAATATGCAGTGAAGTATCACAGAGTATATTTACTTGTTAGTATCATTTTCACACTTATAGTTATAGCTTATAACCAAACATAACTTTAATCCTTTCCATAATTAGTCCTGTCATTACAATATGCAGTGTCGGTAAGTATAAGTGAATGCGCGGTATTTTTGGCGCCTTCTTGATTCCAATACTCATACACAAACACTCCCATTCAATCAATTACTCTTTGTTCTTCACTCCTTCCTCCGCCAACAATAATTTCCAATTAACTCCTTCTCCACTTTGTGTTACGCGATCCTATCACTAAAGAAAATTCTTCAAATGTAAGACCACCATAAAATAATACATAAATACTTCTTGATTGATTCTCATTCCAATTCAGTGACGTAATGGGCTTTTAACTGAACTCGTTTTTGTTCAATATAGACTTGGACGAAGCCCAAAAGGGATTTAACGCTCATCGAACAAGAAGGAGAGAGGGGTGACGGATGATCTTTCCGCCAATAAAGCAGATAAGCCGCCACAGTCTACCACTGCCGTAAGAATCTTTGCTTACCAAACTTACCACCCATGAACTCGTGTTAAAATCATATTCCAACCAATCATCTCTTTATCATTTAATTAATTGCAGGTTGGGCGAGATAATATTCAAACTCCATCTCCAACAATGAAGACTGTTGAACGCCGCTTACGGATACTTCAGCCCGACAATAATGACGTTCACGAACCAAACCCCAACACGACCAGAAACATTTCCTCCTTTAAAGTGACGTCACTCTCATCCTCGAAAGCTTATCTTTCAGGGTCGTCGCCCTTATCCGCCACGATAATCGAAGAAACCTGGGCTGAAGCCACTCTAACTTCCATAAGTCTCTTACGGACATCAAGCGCTTCATTCGAACACCGTCCCTTCCTCGATCCGTCGTATGGAAAAGACGTGACCAAGTTAACCTTTGAAGGACCTTGCTCACCCAAAGCCGTCTCAAAGGCACTAGAAACTTTTCCAGCAATCCAGTCTCTAGAATTTGGTGCTGGATTCTTCATCCACGAAGACGTCGACATCGACCTGGAAGAAGTTCTTAAAAGTAAACGTTACCCGCGGATAGAATCACTTACAGTGAATTGTGACATGCAAAACTACATTAAACTAAACCAGGAAACGGAAAAGCCGCTGATGGAGAGGAGGATAATCTCTCTCTTAATCATTACCATGGAGGGTTTCCCCCATTTGAGTCATTGCAGCTTCACTCTCCCCAACATCTCTCAAGTGGACAACTTGTTGACTTGCATCAATGCTGCAATTACACACGCCGGATCCACTAAAGGAAAGAAATGGACTGAAAAAGCAGCAACTCATGTGAACCTTAATTAATTATTCAATTATACAAGGTACTGATAAGCAAATCTTGACACAGTTAATAAATGAACTGCTTTGGTTTTCTAGCTAAGGTACGAGGCATCACCGTATCCACCGATACCACACCCAACCACAGTTTCTAGTAGTAGAAAGCGCAAAGCAGCCTCATCCCCTGAAGTAGAAATCACAGCAGTCGTCTCAAAAGAAGATAAGATAGAGCACGTGACCTTATCATCATCAAGTTCAGACAACAAAGACGACGACGACGATCAACTTAACATTGATTCAAGGAAGAGAAATTCAAAGAACATTAAGCTTGGGGCGGCAGGTTTATCCCGACCACACGTGACCTTATCGGACGACGACGAAGACGATGAAGATGAAATACGAAAACAACTCGAGACTCTTTCTCGTTTACTCGACAGACACTCAGATCGAACTCCGAACATGGGGATCCCACTACCACCGTTGGAACCGCCTGACCTCCAAGTCAAAGCCAATTATCGGGAACAAGGTATAACTCGTAAATAACCATACATCATATAACGTCATTCATTATCCGATTGATTAATAGTATTATGTAATTTTTCAACGTAGTTATTAACTCCTTGTCATCAGTGGCGTGGAGGGAGACTAACACAGGGAAGTGGGATAGATTTGATTGCACTTCAATTCGAATTGGAGACTATGAATTGACTTCATCTTGTGCTGGTGGTACTCAGACGACGAGCCTTGCTGGTATTGGCGTGCAGGCCATGGTATTCTCTGACTTTGGAATTTTCTATCAGTTTCCCCATTTCAGCAAAGAAAGTAAGTTTCAATTACTCGTCATTGAAAAGAAATCTAAACAAGTCCACGATTTAAATCTTACTATATTTTAAATTATTAATTTTTGAAACGCTTTATTCTTTCCGTATAGACCGGACATCCATTAATATTGGAATCCCAATTGATGACATCACCGAAGTAAAAATGTACTCGGGTGATTTGACATCTTTCATACTACTGAAGACTACGGAAAGTTGCTCAGCCTTGATCCGAGTTATTCTGGGAATGAATGATACCGAGGAAGGTAGAGGATACTTCTCTGCAGCATCAAAGTGTACGTTTAAATGTATCAACTTTATTAATTCATTGATTTTTGAGAGCTATTGAAATTAAATATTATGAACTGTATTACTTTATTAAAACCAATCTGCAGATCCATGTCAGCAGTACATCCAGTTCAGGACAACCCAATCACAACCCACTAGTAATACTTCGTGCAGAACCCAAGACTTCTTTAAGACTCTCTACAGAAGATCGAACCTGCTGCAAGAACTCCAATCGAAGTTTGATCTACAGGATTTGCAAATGGAAACTTTTTGTAAGCATTAAAGAATCCACGTTTGAGCTTATCAAAACCCAAACGAGCTAATAATATTAATCCATCACCTACTTTTAGCAAGCAGTTCATTTTCCAGTCAATATCCACGATTTTCTTTAGAGATTAGTCATATTACTCGTTTCAAATTACTTTTACCATCACCTAAATAGTTAGTGACGAGTGAGCTACATTTCAGTGCGACCTTGAAACCAACCTTCAATGAATTACACATTTACTTCATAGTTCACACGTATTTTCCCAAGATAAACAAATCATAATCTTTTATTTCGCACCCAATTTTATTTCACGGTGTTCTATATTTATACATTGTAACAAACGTGTCACTCTCTGTACTTTGTAGTTGCAACGTGAACTGATGATATTAAAAAATATTCGTATGCTAAATGTATTTCCTAAAGATCTCCTTCAAGCCTTACTCTGTGACCTCTGACCTTCGTAGAAGTAATTAAAAATGAAATATCTGACTGGATTTAACCTGGATTGTTATTATCTAACATTACTAGAAGCATCCTTAGCTTATATATAGTTCGGCCATTATAATGTTGTTTATTGCGGTATAGTATATTGTGAATTTAAAGAGACATAAAATGGTAAATGGTGGAGGAGATATTTCCTGAATTACATTTTGATGTTGTATAGTACAATTCTGTCGGGATTTCTTGCTCATTCCCAGAATGCTCCGAATCCAAGGCGTATAGTTCTATCCAGTCGGAAGAAAAATCGAAAATTGTGAATCCTCCAAATTGACTTTGGCTTCGGTAATGTCATCAATTGGAATTCGAATGTTAATGTGTCCTCCTAATTGAGAACCAAGAGAAATTGAAAGCTTTTGAGTGATTTAGATTTGTGTTGAAGGTCAAATAGAAATAATAATACTTATAGCTTACTCTCTGTAGTAAAATTCTTTAATTGGAAACAAATTCCAAAATTAAAGAATACAATGGCACAGACGCATACTCGTTAGCCTTAATGGCTGAAGTACATTCGCAGTTCCCAATTCGAATACTGGAGCAAGTAAAGCTATCCCATTATCCTGTGTTAGGCTTTCCCCAAGGTTGCTGACTCATACAATTCAGAGCTATAACGTTAAACAAGAGGATAGTAATTAATTAGTTGGTTACTTAATTAATTGTTCATTATAGTATGGTTAATTAATTACACAACTAATTACTTCTGTCTCGGGATCAAGGAACGGATGGTATTCGAATGAAGCGATTGTTATTCCCAAAAGACGTATGGCTTTGAGGGCAGTTGGTGTCCATTCTTCTTCGATTATCATTGAAGATAAGGTGCAAGATCCAGTCAGATAAGCTAATGACGGTGAGAGCGATTCCAGTCGGAAGAAGCTTCAAGTGCCTTCCAGTATTATTATTAGTGGACTGCGGTCGTTGTACTGGAGATTCATCTTCCGTAAAATTGTCGTCGGTGGCGTGAAAAATCCTTAAGCGAGTTTCAGTGGTCATTCTTATCATCAGCCAAGGTTTATTATCTTTGACAACCTGCAATAAAAATAAAGTAAAAATAAAAGCGTGAAGATATAATCATCCAAAACTCCAAAATGAAATATAAAATCTTCACTTACTATTCTGACGCTTGACCGCAATGACCTTAGGACTACCACGACCTTTAAGACTTGATAAAACTTCTAGCGACAAAGAGAAATGTAAGATCAGAAGATCTGAACGACAAGTAGTAGTAATAAAGTGGAGGTTAAAAATGTTTAAAAAGAGGGAACAATTCACGGGGCAGTCCCGAAGAGAAGTCCGGCCAAAGAAGAGGAATTAATCCAGCTCAATGTCAAGGCAAGGACAGAGAGAAACTCCCAACGGCAAGTACATTCACTTTGAAGTAGCCTCAAATATAAATAAATAAAGTATATAACAATACAATTAGCATGATATTAAGACAAAGCTCACTTCCACAAATAAATACATTATGCAAAACTTCTAACAGACTTTACAAGAACAAAGCTTTTGGAATATTATTCAATATTAACTATAGATGTAGTTATTGATTGTAGCTAACTAACAATAACAATAAAAAGGTCAGAGGTCACAGAGACAGCTTGAAAGATCTTAGGCAAATAATACATTAATGAGATCGATTCATGTTAAGAGAAGTGATAGGAGTTAATGATTTGTATAAGAATCACTGGGTTATCAAAATGGATAATTGTTGGGCGGACTATTATTTGTGGGTGGGGTGGGAGATGATCCAAAGGGCGGGACGGCTCCTCTCAATGGAAACTGATCATAATCTCCTTGTGATGATGATGGTCTATATAAGGAAAAGGAATAATAGTATATTAATTATACACGTGACATTTGCACGACTCCAATTGACTAACTTTATCGAAGAAGCCTTACCCATGTCTAGTAGTATTAGTTGAAGAATGATTCCACGACGAAGTAAATGGGTTTTTGATTGTTTGAGCATTCATTGTTGTTGTTGTACGGGTCTCCAGTGTCATAAGGTTTTGAATTCTGTCCATAGTAATTATAGTTCATTGTTGGGAGTGCCCATGGATCAGTGAAATTCAACTCGGTTTCTTCGTATCCTCGTCCATTCCCATCGTCGTAGTTCCCATTGTAGTTCATGTCAAAGACAGATTCATCTTGGAATCGTGTTGTGTTGGTCTTGAGTGATTGTCATTGTCAAAGTTGTTGTCGGGATTGTCTTGAACGTTTCAACGTGAGATGGTATTGTCACTCCTTGAGGCATCATTCCTTGGTTTCCCAATTGAGTTGACTAAGTCGTCGAACTGTTTGCTGGCCTTACTAGATTGTGTCTTAGGTTGAAGTTGACTTCGTTCTTGAACTGGTTCCGTATTAGCATTGGGTTTTAATTTCTTAGGCTTTGGTCCAGACGGGATTGAATTATCTTCGTGATAACACGAACGATTTACATTTTGATAGTGGAGAGAAGAATCCCTTACTCTCCCCAGCGTTCCCAGAGCGCTCCGTATCCAAGATGAATGATGTTCGTTGGTCTTGAGGAAGATGGAAGAATCGTAGGGATCAAAGTAAGTCTTGGTGATCGTAATGGCACCGAAGGAACTCCAACGAATGTGCATATCCGCTCTGAATTGGGACAAACAAACAATTAATGAAATGATTAATGATTAAATAGCTTTTAATTATTAGATTTGATGTAAAGGTTACTAACTTACTCTTATTTGTGAATTGAGGAATGTGGAAGTAAATTCCAAAGTCAGAGAACATGGGCCTGGACACCATTCCACTAATTGAAGTGCAAGTTTAGTCACCAATTCGAATTGTAGTACAATCAAAGCTGTCGAATTTTCCCACGTTGACTTCCCTCCATGAAAGCTGACTCGGGCGATTGATCGCTATTTACAAAACGATTTACATAACGAATAATTAATTACTTACTTAATTGGTAATTATGACTAATTGGAAATAGTACAATTCATACCTTTTTCAGGTGAGTAATTAACGTAAGCTTCCATCCGCTGCTTAAACGGTATTAGCGTCGGCGGAGGCGACGGCGAAGGATCCCAAGGGGAAATTACTATTATTGGTTCAGGTAAAGGTTAAGGTGGTGGGGGTGGTGATGTGGGTAGGATTATTGGCGGGTTCGGAACAATGCAATGGATCTCTGGTAAATTCAGGTTTTGTTCCATTTCTTCCTCGTCGTCTGAGTTTGAGAATAAGGTCAGGCGTTGTATCTTATCTTCTTTAGACAGTATTTTCGTAATTTCCACCTCAAGGGATTCGTCATCTTCTGCTTTTCTTCGCTTCTTATCGGAAATTGTGGGGGTAGGTTCGGTGACGGCTGGGTCTGCAGAGCCGTTGAGATGGCTCTGGGGGAACAGGGGCCTTCAAAAGATAAATTGATGACGTCTGTTCTTCTTCCTGAGTCCAGACTTCTTCGATTATTGTGTCAGATAAGGTGAAACATCTAGACAAACAAGACGATGTGAGAGAATCTAACTTGAAGGAACGTTCGTCATATTGCTGTTCATGAATGTCATTCGAAGCAGTGGCAGTGATGGTGGTGTGGTAGGGGTTTGAAATATCCATAAACGACGTTCAATTGTTTGGGGCAGGAGTTTGTTCAGGTCTTGAGGAACCTGCAAAGAAATCAAAATAATAACTAAAATAATACTCAAGTTAGTAATTAACACATAAACAGAATGCGAATGGTAAATGTTAATAACTAATCAATTAATTCTTACCGTAGTCTTAGACTTTGGTTGGTGTGAATCCTCCTCTGACATCTTGGAATGACTGTCTGACCTTTTGTCCTTGGGCATCTTATTGGTAGGGGACGACCATGGATAAGTGAACAATAAAGAGTTCTTCCTCGGGGAAGTTATCCTTGTTGTTGTTGTCGTTGTCCTTTCTTGTTGTCGACATTTGTCACAGATGTTCGGTAGACTACAACTGCACTTAAGACACACTGGAAGAGTTGATGGCTCCATAACTATTCTTCAAGGCTAAAATCAAAATGTGCAATAATTAAACGTGAGTTAAAATCATAAGAATAAGATAGTAGTTAACTTATGCAAATTTGGGCTTACCTGAATTAGACAGTTGCACTTTCAAAGAGGACGTGTGTGTTGTGTGTTGCGTGTGTGTGTGTGTGAGGTTTGGCGTAGTGAGTGAGGCCCGTGTCGGGTGATTTGTCACGTGGCCAAGTGAAAGGGAAACCCACACGAGCAATTAATTCCCATGATACTATAGTATATACTTTATACATACAGCAATATAGTTTAGTGTAGCAATGTATTCTTTCAAAGTCAAGGTCACTCATAGTTGCACTCAATGAATGCAATATTGTACGCACGTGTACCAATGCCATACTACATTTATTCTAGTACAAACTACACAATGACTATATAACAATGATATTTCACTTTTGTATATGTAATATAATAATTGCCGTTTTGTACATCTTATGGGTTTGGGAATGCAGTAAAGCTTAAGGAGTTTAACCTTTAACCTATCCCAAGTTCGTAATTCTACCAAGGTCAATGAACACAATTCTTTGAAGATCTAGTGGAAGCGCATTTGACAATGAGATTGACACCTAAACATAATTAGTTCAATATCACTAATTACAAAAGTAGTTACTTAAGTTTATAAGTAGATACTTGAAAATTAAACTCGTTCATAATTAATAGTATAGTTCTTCCAAGGAACCAGTTGGGTTTGATTGTTGTTGTGCTGCGGATCGCTTCTTCGGGGTGTCGGTTTTTTTAGCTCCGCTAGCTTTTGGATCTTTATGGCGCAGCGACGACATTAAGTTTGGTCTTGTAAAATCTCCAGCTTATCTTTGGAACCCAGTTCTTCCAGGGTTATCTTCGATCTGGACAGTATTACTCTAAACGGAAATATACCCAATTAATTAAATGACAGCTAAAGAATTCTACTGTGCTACAGGTTTCTGTTATGGGTAGAAATCTTACAATCTCAAGGACAAAGATAATAATAGATTAAATTATTTATTAAAGACTACAATGAACTACAGTTATCAGAATTTAAATTAAATAATAATTCAGATAGGGATGCTCCCAGGTGAATGGAAAGTCGTTGTTGTAAACTTCTGATTGTCTGGAAGGAAATCATAAATAAGTTGGAGTTAAATATAAGATAATCATAGTACAATTAATTATACACTTGCATTGTTATATAAATGTTTCTAGACTTACGCATTCATTGAGTTATTCCAACGCAACAGCCTCTCCATGTGGATCTCCGTGGTTACATTTAAGTAGGGTTTTTACTTGTGATCCATCGATTCCTTCCAACGTTGATCTGTACCAGGACTTAAACAAATTCCGGGCTCCTTCCCAATGAATTCCTATTTTGAATTCGATAAATTGCTGGCAAGGATCTGTAATTTTTAATAGTCAATGAATGATTATGATTCCCAAAGCTCGAAATGACAAATGATAATAAGAACTATTTTTCTTACATTTAGAATTTGAAGAAAAGAATCCTTTAGTGTCGCCTCCGGCATTTTGGTTCATTCCCAGATTGTGTCGTACCCAAGAAGAGTAATTCTCTGTGGTTTTCAAATACACTGAAGATGAGAAATGATCCAATGGAACTTTGGCCTCGGTGATGTCAAAAAATGGTATTCCAATATTGACGTACACTTGATCTAAAAATAAACATCGAGGAATTGGTAGATTGGATTAAAAGATTTGGATTATTGTTTGGTATGTGACTAAGTTAAATTACCTTTGTGAGTAAAATGGGGAATTTGGAAGTGAATTCCAATGTCAGAAAATACAACTGGCCTGAAGGTTAGTTTTGATGGGGTGGTGTGTATGTAGTCTCCGATTCGAATTGATGTGCAGTAAAACGTGTCCCATTTAAGTGGATTACTCTCCCTCCAAGCAGGTGTGCTTAGGAGATTTATTACTGGAAGATTCAATTTTTAAGTAATTAATCAAATAATCAAGTAAAATTGAATATTTGGCATGAGTACGATCGAGATATGAAAACAGATACCTAGTTCCGGTGAATAGTGAATTACTTGCAATGACGACGGTGGTGGTGCTGAAGAACGTACGTTTTGTGGAACTCCTAAATTGTTGACATTGTTGTCGATTGAGCTCAAATCCTTTTCCATTTCAGTTTCTTCATCGTCGTCTGAAGTTAAGATCACGTGTTGGACCTTATCTTCCTTAGAGAGCACTTGAGTGATTTCCACTTCAGGTGATTCTGCTTTCCGCTTTCTACTGGAAGTCGCTGTAGGTGGGGGCGGTTTCGATGAGGCTGGTATTGGTGAATCTGCTTTGTATCTTATCTGGAAACATTAGTGGATAAGTAATTGTGGATTGATTGACACAGGCTCATAACTTAATGAACATTGTTATCGTTAATAATAATAACTTACCTCTTTGTTAGCGTATTCCGTCCATTTTATGCCTTTGCTTGAGCACTTGGCAATCAGGAGATTCAGATGCATGTCCACTTCGGGAGTATTGGGCAAAGATAGGCTGCAATAGTGTAAAGCCTTTACTCCCTCATTGGCGAATTGCAAGAGGGAAAGGATTCTTGACTCCATCTGCTTTTGTTTGGATTCTTCTAATTTGGAGTACTTCTCGACGTCGACATTGATTGTCAGCGATTTGACCTTCGGTATTTGAACTACTCCAAATCCACTGGAAAGGTCATCTTGGTCACAGGCATCTTGATGGAGGAAAAATTCAGAGGCGAATTGGAGAGTTTGGATGGCTGGAAAGTGTTCCAGTGCCGTTGAGATTGCCTTCGGAGAGCACGGGCCTGCAAAAGTTATCTTGGTGACGTCATTTCCATAAGAAGGGTCGAGAAAGGGATGATTGGCGAACGCTGTGCTGGGTAATCTGTAGAGACGGATGGCACTGAGGGTGGATTGGGTCCAGTGTTCTTCGATAACCGTTTCAGATAAGGAGGACGATCCAGAAAGATAAGCTTTTGATGATGAAAGCGATTCCAATTTGAAAGATGGTGTGCACTGTGTTTGTACAGTAGATTCATCTTCAATGTCGTTGTCGTCGTTTGTGGGGAATATTCGCAAGCGCAGTTCGGTTATCCGTTTAATTGGCTTTCCATGGCTTACCTGAAAATAGAAAAAGATAAGATGAGTAATAAAGATAATACCTGCGCAATTCAACCAATGATTATGATTTAGTAATTAAATGGCAATTGACTCTTACCTTGGATGACTTTGTCGGTGGTCTATTTGAGTCTGTTGACTGCTTTGAAGTCTTCGATTTAGATGTACTTGGCCTTTGATCCTTGGATTTGTCCGATGACCTCTTGCTTGACCTTGGGGCTGTAGTCGCCGTTTGTTGACATTTGTCACAGGTCCTTGAGCTCCTTAGACTAGAACTGCTGCATTGATGGCACTCCGGTGGTGGTGCTGTAAAAGGCTTCATAACGATTGTCCAGTACTCTACACTAATTAAAAACAATTAAAGAACTAAATTAAAACTATTATATACAAAAGTGAGTAATTAATTGAAAGGGAGAGTACCTAAGTACTTGTAAATTGTCTTGTGTAGACTTACCTTTAAAAATACTTCTACTTTTACGGAAATCCTACTGACAAAATAGTAAACACGTTTTAGTATATATAGCACGTGGAATGACTTGTCGAAATACTCATTAAACGGACAGAGAGATCGCCAGTAATCCCCTTGATGGCATTAGTGTAGTATTGGTGATGTCAATTCAAGGTCACTCTGTATACTATGCACACCCTACTCTCGTTGCACTCAACACGGAAACGCATCTATACTGCAGTGCACTGAGAAGTATGGGTACACACATTGATGTGTATATGTCACGTTATTTACATAAATCCTAACTCACTCGTGTTAATGTACACTGTATGCTATACCCATAAATCTTCAAAGATCTATGGGTATAGACCTTTGAAGATCTATTCCTTTACCACAATATAAACTACGGTCTAAGAATCCATCACCTTCTCAATAAAGCACGGTAGTGCTGAACAAAAGTATCGCTAGCACTTGTATTTCTGCTTTAGTATTAGCATAAGCTAGAACATTTAAGTGCTGTAGTAGCAACACTTAAGCATCATAACAAGCTAGGGCATTGAAGTACTGGAGTAGCAACAGAGAACGCGAAGCAATTATAGTGTGATATATACGACTTAACGTGCTTTAAATGTACGAGCCCTTGACATATAGGATTATTGAGTTTTTAAGGTCATCATGACCTTTGACCTATAAGTCACACGGCCTTAAGAACAGTTTTACGGTGATTTGCACTCTGAGTACGTATACCAAAGTCCGTTTCGAAATATGAAGCCTTTTCCTCTTAAAATAGTTACTTTACTTGATATATGAGGTTTTAAGGTCATATGTCATGACCTGAAGGTCAAAGGGTCTGTCTGCTTGTGACACTGTTTTAGAAAAGTCCTAAGCTTTCTAACGATATCACACGCGTGTATGCTAGTGGTATCTAAGCTCGTGACCTTGCGTGACCTGAGTGACTCTGATGACCTGCGGTGCTAATCTTGGAAATGAATCTAATATTATGTGCCCCGAACATGTATACACAAGCACTTTTGAACTTAAGCTTTCCAGTGATGCCTCACTTGATATTTGAGGATTTAAGGTCATAGGTCATGACCTAAAGGTTACAGGGTCATTCTAAATTCTTCAAGGCTTTCTAAAAATACCAAACATGGGTATGCTTGGGGTTTCCAAGCCCGTGACCTTGCGTGACCTTAGGGACCCTGATGACCTACAGTGCTCTTCTTCGAACCCAGGTTCCACTTCAGCATCCTTAGCATGTGTGCAAAAGCACGTTCCAAAATATTGAGTTGTTTTGGAGCAAAATTTGTGCGAAAAATCTAGAGGCACACGCACAAAACCCCATTCTCATAAAGTATCTAGCGATACTTAATAAGGCACCATGCATTATTACATGAAGATGAAAGTAATAATTACTTTCATCCAAATTAAACGAATATCGGTAGTGCCCTAAGGGGAATATCAATTGTGACATTCCCTCAACTCTAGAGGCTCAACAGCCTTTACCGTATATTCATACACCTCAAGAGGCCAAACTGCCTTTACCGAGAATGTTTTAACGTCTAGAGGCCAAACAGGCTTTACCGAACCCTTGACCTGTGACCTACGGACGTACAGAGCAACGCACAGACACATAGACCCAGGGGATTACGACCTCTTTTTTACATTCGTTCTTAAACGGTTGATTATTAGGAAGTAATTCAGAGAGTGACTGCGATTGCTTTAATTACAGGATAAACTCTTGTACAACATAAAACACTCCCGACAAATCCTATTCTTTAAAGTATTACTGGCAACGACTGTTTATCAAAAATGATTATAGCATCAGGAGGACTCTGTTGCGATTATTGTTGGGACGATGAGTTTCCCACTACCAGCAGCGTACAACTTTGGTTTAGGAGTCTGCTTGACGACGAGGGACGTAACAAAGGATCCCTGAATGACTAGATCCTGGATCTAAGAGTCTTATGGAAGCTCTGAGCTTTGTAACGATACCAGACACGGTTTTTAGTTTCTAAGCGCGTGACCTTGCGTGATGACCTACTGCACTGCTCATCTTTACACTGTCTCTAGAGCTGAGGAGTAATAAGGCTCTCTGAGTGATCAAAGCCTGATAGTGGTGATAACTGTTCTTCGTGCCGAGAGTCTTTTACATAAAGACAACATACAAGCAATTATAAGCCATCGTTTCATACAATGAACATGACGAAGATGAAGTTCAAGAGTCTCTGGATGCCCAAATCTGAATTGTTGAGAAGTTGAAGAAGAGGAGACTGCTACCACGATTATTAGTATTATAACTCGGATTATGGACTCAGATGGAATAAATGCTATTGTTAGTTAAGTGTATTGGTTGTGGTGGTCAGTTCGTGGAATCGAACCTTCCGAAATCCATATGAATTTAAGCAGAATCAAAATGGTCTGTGATAACTGAGACTCATTGTCAGTATAATTGAGGGTTTCTCTGGTTGCCCCGTAGGTATATTAGATTCGTACATATGAAGGTGTTGCTTTAAAGTAGTAATGTATTACATAAATGCAGATAATCTCTTGGTTGTCTCATAATAGGATGCGAATTAGAACAAAGAATGTGATTCATGTTGTCCGAGCTTCATGGTGAAGAATGAGCATTGCAAATTAATGACAACCAGCATCCAACATGAAATGTGAAGTGAAATGAAAGCAATAGCAACGTTTTACTTGTTAAATATATTTAACATTTCTATATATGGG
>Ga0194135_10000286_pt1 | contig 29244 bp, 15 predicted proteins | sample LitLau_LLRF_2013_FD_134024 | JGI IMG/M metagenome (GOLD analysis project Ga0194135, IMG submission 134024) | Freshwater sediment microbial communities in response to fracking from North America - Little Laurel Run_MetaG_LLRF_2013 (version 2) | ecosystem: Environmental > Aquatic > Freshwater >... | reverse complement strand
CACTGTAGATCGTAAATATTGTGTCTCCGAAGAAGTTATTGGTTCTGCTCACCTCAATAAATATCTTTGTGTTTCTTTGACTATTGTAGAAGTTTCACTAAGCAGCGTTCAGCGATAGAGAAGAGTTATGCTGATGTAAGTCGTAGTGAAAGTATAGCAGATATATGTATAATTGAAGGCGCATATATAGACTAACATGAAGTCTCTGGTTGTGTCGTAAATCCACAGGCTCTGCTAAAGATATCAAATGCATACCTTAACAAAAAGATTCCCTCGATACCCGACTTACGAGATGAAGATGGAGAGGAGCAATGGTAACGTAGCAAAATATGATTTTTTAGCTGTCAGTCATGCAAATTACGGTTCAATACTTTAATGTGAAATCCTTGTTTCGAGAACGTAATGGATGGAATATGAATATGGATGAAATTGTGGTATGTACCTAGGAATGTATGGAACGTATGGAGAACAGTTTTGGAAGAAAACGAGAAATTAGCGAAAGCGAGACTGGCAGCAGTAGAAGTGTTTCAACAGCAAATAACAGATGATTGCAAAGCCATTCGTCAAGTGAAGCTCTCATCATGCAAGAAATACCTGGACCAGTTGCAAGTGGTACAAAAGGAAGTTCAATACAGCGTGGCTGAGTTGGATAGAAATAAAAAGCTGTACTTTGAGGAAGAGCATCTCGCTCATGATGTGAGAGACAAGGCCCGAGATGTCGAGGAGAAGTGAGATTCGATATATATTCTTTCTTTGAGCTTCTTCTTGGTTTCGTTATTATTAGCCCCACTTACCTGGAGAAAGTAGAAAGTGCTTTCTCTTTTCGAGAGTTCTATCAAGACCTCTTCTTATGATGGACTCCATATCTTTTAAGTTGCTTTTGCAATGTATCCCTCTTATTGTGCACTAGTTATTCGACAAGTATAAGTGTATTATGAGAGCTGGAACTATTTTGACAGGTTGAAGAAAAAGAAAGGATCGATTTTCTCCACGCTAACTGCCCTGAAGAGAGAAAGTGTAAAGGTGAGGTGAACATGTAAAATATATTCAAAATGATGTGACTATGTACATAAAATGTGCGTCATGTATTATTATTATTATATCATTGTCATTTAAGTGAAATGCAATGATGATGATGATAATATTGATAATGCTCTCTTATATATTGATTGATTGTTTATTACACACGAATATGACCTGCGAGAGGATGAATGTATGTAATGAGTGAATTTAAATGACAGAGAGGAGGAAAGGGGAAAGAAGAACTGCTACAAAAAGTACTTAACACATTTTCATAAAGAATACTTGTATTTTTGGTGTGTCACTTGTGTGCATGAGTAAAAGAGATGTTTCATTTTATGATTTCTGTACGAGCTATATATATAATATACCTTATATATACTTATAGATTATATGTATCTTTATATAAGTATATATATTCCTTCACGTATTTTGAACTTTCATTTCTGTCTATATCTCTCACTTACTATTGTACATGATTATGAGAATGTATAATTAGGTGAGAGTCAAACAGAATTGAGTTTCTTTTGTAAGGAGCGAATTAAATCACTTTTAATTCTGAGTATACATAGAGTAGTTATGATATGCATGCGATTTGAATTAGCTTTTGTACGATTCATGGATCTGGAGTATAGTTTTAACCAAAGAGTTTAATTAAACGCAGGTCTCGTCGAAGAAAGAAGTTTGTGAGGAGAAATCAACAGGAGCCCGGAATGAATACTTGATAGCCTTGGCAATTGCAAACTCCCATCAAGACCGCTATTACAATGTAGACTTGGATGGAACCCTGCGGGTACATATTCTTGATTTCGCCAATTGTGTTTCGCTTTGAACATCCTCTTATATTCTACTGTGTTCTATACATGAAAGTAATCGACTCAATTAATTGCTGTAATAGAACCTGGAGGCGGAAGTTTATACAAAGCTGCAGGAGTATTTGACGGTTCTTAGTCGTACAGAACTTCTGACGTGTTCTGCAGCGCAGAATTCTTTCACAAAAATTCGCGACCAAGCTCAAATGGTAATTACCTTTTGAGATTAGAACTTTAATTCACTCAGGGGATTAATTTAGTTGAGCAGGAAGTATTTTCTCGAATCACGCTGGAGTGATGTGTCTGAATTTTATTCTAGCTATCGAGGGATTACAATGTCACTTGCTGCCTGCAGTACTATCCCGTCTTAAAACAGCATATCCGCTACCCATTCGAGCCCTGCGATGGAGATACATGTACAAAAATAACATGTGACCATGGTGCCGGATCTATACTTTCTAGGGAGGCCAAAAAGTGGGCAGGGAAGATTGGAAAGGAAGTCAAAACTATACGTGAGCACCAGAAGAAAATTAATTCTTTACAAGCACTGAGAGATACTGGAAACAAGGTATTGATTAGAGTGATTAGTACAAGATATATAGCTTTTCATATTGAGTGGCTATACCTATAACTTCTTGTCTTCTGGTGAAGAATGACCCGGACGACCCTAATGGACCTGATCTGGAGACAAAAATTGACGAAATACGAGATATCATCAGAAGAGCTGAAACAGAAAAGGCCAAAGCTGAAGGAGTCATTGAATGTCTTCGCGATGGAGATGTGAACGTAGATGAATGGCTGCAGGATATCGAGAACTTGACCACAGTTGACTTAGCTCGCTCTTCCAGTTCCACTTCGATCAAAACTAATGATTCCAGGGTAATGTGATCTTCTGTTACTCATACGAAAGACAGCATGATTTCTGCAAATAAAACACATGCACATTCACTTTTTTCCCTGATTTCCAGGAACAACGGCCACAAACAGAAGCATTTTATGACAGCGACGTTAATGACACAGTATCTGAAAACATACGCGAACTGGAAACTTCCTCAGCTGAACCTCCAGAAAGGGAGGAAGACATTGAAGGTAACCCCGAATATATTCCCTTGAAGTGAGACGAATTCTCTCATTCCCAACACTGACAATATGAATGAATTGCAGCACAAATAGAAACAGAACGGAAAAAGATTGAAGCATTGTCTGCAATGACTTGGGATGATCCAATGGCAGTGGACTGGGGAGATCACCATGAAGAGACTCAAGAAGAACCAGCTGCAACATCGCCACCTCCAGATTCATCTGCACCACCGAAACCTAGAACTGAATCCGAGTCTTGGTCAGCAGACATGGCGACATCCGAACCCACTGGAGTTCGGTGTGTAGCCGTTTACACCTACACTGTAAGACTCTTCAAAGACCTTTTTGAAAGACACCTCAATATATGTACAACACTGTATACAATATTCATTTGTAATTTTACCTCAGGCTGCTAACCCAGATGAGCTAAGCATAGTTGAAAACGAACACTTGGAATTGATCGGGGATGGAGATGAAAGTGGATGGGTGAGAGCCAAGAACTACAAAGGAGAAGAAGGATACATTCCCCAGAATTACGTAGAGGTCGAAGGGAACCAATCATCTTCTGGATTCCCTCTGCAACCTCAGATATCGTTTTCGTCTGTCGACTATCATGTTCAAGATGGACCTCCAATGCCTGCAGAACCTGAAGCTTCGACTTATGAGATAGAGACAACTTCCAAGCCTAATGGAGTATCAAATGGATTCATAGACCACGCTGAGGATGAGAACCAGAATTTGCCTCAACAAGAAGGTACTCCAACTGTGCCTACTTCTGTGTCTTCGGGTCTCACCACGCCCTTCATTAACGAATATCGACAAGGAGGTAAATCAAGCTTCTGAGATTGCTAAAAGTCATTTTGCACTGTGCACGCTCTGAATTATATTTTTAATGACATTTAATTTACCTCATTTCTCAGACGGTGGTATAGACTTTTGCAGGGCTTTATATGACTATGAAGCTACTGCACCAGAGGAACTGTCTTTCTACGAAGGACAAATTATCAAAATTACGCGACGGGTAATTCAATCATTTTGCTATCACTCTGGTGTGGTTTTAGCGAAGAGTAGTTCTTAAATAGAAAGTGTAATTTGATATTTAGAATGATGATGGTTGGTGGGAAGGTGAATATGATGGAATGACAGGAAGTTTTCCAGAAATTGTTGTTGAAGAATGCCGATGGGATGGAGAGCCGCTTTCACCTATGGTGAGGAAAACTACCATAATGGCTAGTTGTGATTCATAATTTGTATAATTGCTTGTTACTTTTAAAAAATCTTTCAGGGAGAAGATGACGATGATGCTGATGATGAAGATGTTTCCGACTCTGGAATTCAGCCTCCTTGCTATACACCACCTGAGGTTCCTTCTCATTTGCTTCCACCGGAGAAAGTCGTTGTGACTCAGCCAACTCCTGAGATAGAACATCCTGACATGAAGAGTGAAGAGATTCAGCAAGGTATACATGAATTTAATTGGTATCATTCTGCTAGTAAATGAACAGAACTAATGATGTCATAATTTGCAGCAGTTGAAAAATCAAGTCCACCAGCAGCAAATGACGTAGACCCACAAGCATTTGAAATGGAGCTGAGTGGAGCAAGGCAAGAACAGTATCAAGCATTTCAAGTTCAAATTTCTGAGCCTCAGATTGTTGTTAGCGATACTCCAGGTAGGAAAATATAGACTATGACTATTGTGACACCCATATATGACTAACAAAACTTCTTTGCAGATATTACTATTACCACTGAAGCCGATGAGTCTGGGCATGGCGAACAAAGTCAGGTAATAGTTCGTACCTGAATTACACATCTATAATTAAGGATATGTCTGACAATGAATGTAACTCGTTTGAGATTGGCTTTTGCAGGATGGTGGAATGGGGCTTGATGTAGCGCAAATTGTAATCACAGCAGCCACTCCAATGACAGAAGATCCAGCTCCTTTCCCAGTTGAAGATGGAGAAGGTGAAGGAGAAGGTGAGCCTGACGAACCTGAGGAAGAAGTCGTCCCTGATGTTCCTGACCTAACCAAAGTAGAGGAAAGCCAATCATCCAGTGGCCCACCTAAAGACCAGGTGGAACAGGAGCCTTCGCCTATTCCTCAATCAGCAATAAGCTCAGAATCTCAGGAGCCTCAATCTAAGAATGAACCAGTAGACGATGCCCCAGGCTGGGCTGCATTTGCGGACGACTTAGTTTCATCTCTCCCTAGAGTTGTTGACGTAGAAGTGAAAGAATCAGCCACATTTTTAAAAATGGAACCTAAAAAGTCCAGTTTAGAAATTGAGGACAAAAGTAAATCCAAAATATCTCTTGGGGAGAGTAATGAAAGTCCTGTGACGCCAGAGGAACTGGATATGCACAACTTGGCTAAATTAGAGTCTTTAAAAGAATCAGATGCTTAAGACTTTTTAAAACAGTCGTCATCAAAAGTTGAGACATTCAAAATCCTACACGCATTAACTCAACATATAAATCTTAATATATATTTTGCCCAAAAACTGGTTAAACTATTCATCGGTTAAACTATTACAGTCATTCGTAAAAAAAACTTTAAATGGAAGACCTTTAATAACCATTATAAACACTCAAAAAGCATGAAGACCATTCAAAATCGTGTGTCTTACGATGAATTAACAGAAGAAATCTATGCGCGTCTATGCATGTTAGATATTTGATTCCGCCTTTTCAATGAATTGTATCAGCAACGATAAGTAATGCTGATGAGTTATTTTTGAGCATACATCTAGAAAAATCGGAGTTACATGCAAACAACTACCAATTTTTGAAAAATTACTAGTCAAGATTAGTGCAAATTGGATTTAACATTTGTGAAGGAGTTATATTGGACATTTCGCAGAGTTGCGCGCATTCCTTATTAAAAGTTTAAAGAAATCACAAAGATACAGTTCACGTATAAAAGATACTTTTGATAAGAGACTCGTATAAAATTCAACACCCGATCAGTACGTTACACTATAAGTAAATGTCTAAGCCTTAATGAACTTCATACTTACACATACCTTGAATCTCAAGCACAGACTGAAAGTTTGGGATTATTTATCTATAGGCTCAAGAACTCACTGTTGTACCATTTAACACTCTGTGTTCTACGAGTGTAGCTCTTATATTTGTTGCTTAATGTTCTCACAAAATCTATATAACTAGCTTACTATATGATTACATTGAAGGAGAGTATTACTTTAGAATTAGAAGTTTAAATTGCATGTATAGTTAAATATATAAAGCACATTTATGTTTAAATTAGCTTAAACAATTTCATGCATATAGATATGCATAATATATGTATGCAAATTGCTAACGACCACCAAAGAGTGTATACCACCAACTACCAATACTTCTGTGCCACACGGTAATGTACACACATATACGGTATTGTTGGCTACACTCCCACACTGACATATATTGCTATACATACCGATTTGAAATTACCATGTCATACTCAAATTATGACAGGTGTGGACGCAGAATCTTTAATTGAACAATGCAATCATATATTCACTTAATAAGACATTTTGATGGGGAGTATGGAAAACATGTACAGCAGTTTATGGAAACTGCATGTAATGAGATGTAGGAATTACTACTCGCATTTATAAAATTCACCTCTGCAGATATATGAAGAAGATTTCAAAGGAAAGGAGAAAAGGTTCAACTTCGTAACTAAAGAAAAAAGTCCACTGAAGGATCCTTCAATAATATATATACTACTAATACAGTTACACATACTTATCTACATGTAAGTATACTCCTTAAGAATACATAAATATATACGATGATTATAATATGAATATAGTCACAACAAATAAAATCTACAAGAATGGTGGTCATGATGAAAATGAATCGTAGTGGTGTATTAGAAATTATATACCTTTGGTTAGAGAAGAATAAATAGTTTAGTAAATACTGTACATAATCCTGTATGAGTTTTTTCCGTAACTAAATCTTAGTTTTGTTACTTTTGAGAAATTATTGCGATTGTATTCTTCTGCTGATGGTATTATAAAATGAAAGTGTTGTTGAGTCAAATATTTGAAAAGTATTTCAACTGTAGTAGCAAACGAAGCTATTTTTGATGAAACAATGACTTTCTTGTATGTTCAATTATGTGTTGTATATTGTAATACATAACATTTCCATAAATATAAGACAGATGAGTAAACTAAAGAGTAAACAAAATAATTAATAATGATATTGTGAGGAGTATTGTGTGCGTAATCTAGACATTTGACTTGGCAATACTTGAACAGTGTAAACCTTTAAAAGTAAATTATATTAAAAGACTTCAATTTATTGACATATGAGATGCCATCAAAGTATATTATTGTCTTTTATTTCACCTTTAAAATACATTTTCCATTAGAAAATTTCCAATTACCAACAACTTGTAATCGAAGTGCTGTTGTTTTATGTCTCGAATTGAAACAAAGTACGTCAAAGAAGAAATATATCAGCAAAGTGATTACACTCCATACACTCTTATATGATTGTTACCAAACTACTTTTCCTTCTATTCCGATGAGAATGATAAAAAACAAAAAGCGACTAGTAGGAGTATATAAGAGCTAAACATTTTTCACGGAACTTTCTGTCTTTCTTCATAGACAGGTCTATATGTCGTTATGAAGGAACCTGTATCGAAATAAACATCGCATGACAAAGTAGAACTTTATTGTGAACACCGTGAAGTATCATTGAAAGCCGTCTGTCACCTTCGTTCGAGAGTATTGTAAAGGAACCAAAAAATATCGATATGTAGTGGAATAATCATCAATAAGAACCAATGAGCCTGCCAAAAAAGAAGAGATAGTTACAAGAAGGTTTGACCAACAGTTTGTCACCGGACGAGCTCATTCATTCACATAAACCCTTCATACTCGTAGGAACAACATTTGCGTCTATATCGTGGGACAGTAAAAGCAGTGAAAGCTTTCTACGTGCAGCTCTCATCTATACGTATAAGAAGCGAAGTTTAAAGGAACTAAATGTCGTTAAATAACCTTATCTAATTACATCTGGGATTTTAATTAGTTTTTTTGTGAGCTGTGTCTGTGATTGACATTGTCTCGTTGAAAGCAAGCACTTAACATGGGAGTGTCAAAGGAGAGGCTGAAGATCGGTTTGACATTTCTTATATTGCCCCTTGTGTCCCACATCTGCATTACCTCGGCTGAATTGACGATGGTTAATGTCTGTAAGTTTGTTTAACTTTTATTCATTGCAATTTTCAAAATCTTCCCAAAATTGTTCATTTCCCTTTCACGTCACTATCGTCGTGTTCCTATCCGTCTGAAGTCAACGTTGTACTTTCTCTGAGTCTTCCTATTTGCACATTGTGTGTGCTTTTTATTCCTGAAATGAGATTTCCTTGCATATAAAGTTACCCATGCAGAAATATGCATTCTCAGTAAAGAAAGTTCTGTGGGATCATCTTTGAAAGCATCAATACCGTAATATATCTTGATATCCACGTTTTTAGGTAAAAATTTTCAAGTTTTACTAATTCAGACATTACTAAAGGAGTAGTCAATTGATTTTTCAAGGATTTACTCAGTAAATTATTCGTGTACCCACCTATCATTCTTTGTATCCATATATCTGGAAGGTGCATTATGTAAATAGCAGTATTCACACTTGCTATTTATTTAACTGTCAATATAAATGTTTTAGTTTACTTTAGATTTAAATGATTTGGTAGCTGGATGGTAGATTACAAAGAGAAAGCCATCCAGTCATATTTGCATGGACTGTATACGATACTTGAATCGGAAGCCGAGCAAACAAACTCCACGGAAAAGTGTATTCATAATTATACTGTTGTTCACCACTCTCACCTATATAATAATTAAGACAAATGGTGTGAGAAAAGTATTCATCAAATTAAAAAGGTTAAGTTGGTTTGAAAAAGGATTGCTTGCTAAGCAACAAACACAAAACAATGTCCTTGTATTGGTAAAGAATGCTTGAAGTGATGAATACTTGATGAGGTGACCAAATAGATTCATGCAAGACCAAAAATGGTGATAAGACATACCGATTTCTTGTAATAATAAGTCTTTAGGTGATAGGTGAAGAATAGTTGAATACGTAGATAAAAAGAGTTGCCTTTATGTGAAAGAAGTTCTAACGAGGCTAAACTCGGGAAACATGCAACGTGTAAGGGAATTTGAGGAGGTTCGGAGAGTAATTTGACAATAACTGGGCCAATGTAAGCTTAGCTCGTGTCTTCTCTGTAGATCTTTCTTACAATTCGCGTTGGCTCATTATGACACTTTGCAAAATAAACCGAGTTATATATTTGCAATAACCATGATATGCTTATCTCGAAAAGTTCTAGTCTTGAGTCTTGAAGAATACGCTAATAGTAGACACGCGGAATGATTAAATATTTCAAGAAGATATTCATGTTGCGTGACCAATGGAAAAATCGACTTTGTGTATCGATAGTCAATATGTAACTACTGTCTATGTACATGCAAACCTCAATTCGTCTCAATAAATGAAGGGACACATTCTTAAGTTTGAATGCTTTTATATTATTCCTTTGTAATGGGATTTGTGCTATTTATTTTTGCCATTTTCAACGGAGCATGCATGAAATGATCGCCTAATTGATAAATAATGTAAAAAAGCTTGAAACCTTTTTCCAGTGTTTTTCTACGAGGAAGAAGAATACGTGAAGCACTTTGATGCAGCAATTGATTTTATCAAACAGAATCCATCTAACGGATTGGATGTAACTGTCCTAAAAAAGGTTCATTCAAACGGATCGGAGCCTGTGAAATTGGTCACTGATTGTAAGATATGCAACGAGTCTATAATTTATTCAAGGATTTTTACCAAATCATGAGAGATTTCCGGTCGCACTCGTTTTAAATGTAATTATGATTTCCAGTATGCCTCACTGTGGATGAGTTGCGAAAAAACGATGCTACAAAACCGGATTTAATTATTGATTTCACTCGAAATGGAATTCCTTCGGAGGCAGTCAAGATTGTTGCTAAGACCAGTAACATCCCAACAGTATCTGCAACATTTGGCCAAGAAGGAGATATTCGAAGCTGGAGAGACATTCAGGAAAAGAAGAATGCTACTAAATATCTCGTTCAAATATCTCCCCCTGCAGATCTGATTGTTCAGTCAATGCGATCCATTGTTGGGAAACAAGATATGACAAGTGCAGTTCTACTTTTTGATGAGCAACAATATGGTACGCTACTCGATACCAATTGCTTCAAATGAATGTTATATGTATGGACGGAAGGGTCATTGCTACTTTTGTTGATTAGAAATGTACCACAAATACAAAGCCTTGTTGCAAAACATGCCCACTCGTCATCTTCTGACCAAAGTAGAGCGTGAGAATTCTGCCCTGAGAAAGCAAATCGATCGGCTAGTACACGTGGACATTGTTAATTTTTTCATCGCTGCTACTCCAAATGAAATTACAGAAGTTCTGACCCAAGCTTCGGATCCTGAAATGCGAAATGGACCTTACTTCAGCGATGAATTTGCGTGGTACTCGATGTCATTGGTAAATAACTCGCATTCAATTTTTCAACGGAAGATTTCTGAAACAAGATATCACAATTGATATGCTCGTGAAACATGTTTATTACAGGAAGAAGGCTACCCAAAGTGCACTGGGTGCAAAAACAATGTAACAGTAATTCATCTTAGTCCTGATTTCAGCAAATTGGACCAAAAGCGAATGTCTTATTTCTCATCAAAGAGCACACTCAAATCCAACAGGCTAACAGACTTGTTTTACTTCGACCTTACATTGAACGCAGCCTTTGCTGTGAAGTAATAAAAATGCTCATAAAGTTTGATTAGTTCGTCCCGTTTTCCATCAAATAACTAATTACTTCAATTTAGATGGCTTAAGGATAACGGCAAGTGGACTAATCCTCCTAGCAGTCCTTGTTCAGATAGAGAAACTTTCGATGACAAATACAGCGTAGACTTGTACGAAGGGCTCGGAAACTCCCACGATGGAAATTTCCTAAAAAAGTTTCACTTGGAAAAAAATGGAAACAATTTCCCAATATTTGAATTAAAAATTGAACGGCTTAAATTCAAGGAGAGGCAAGCCGAAACAGACGGACCTAAGGAAAAACTTGGAACTTGGCGAACTGGATTTGGCGAACAAGAATTGATCACACCTGAAGCGGGGAAAGAATTTTCATGGAAGCAACACCAAGCATTGACCGTGTTTCGAATTGTCACAGTTGTCGTAAGTTGTCGAAAAACTGAATTATATTCTAAAAAATGACAGACATTCCTAATTGCATATTTCATACGTATAGCAACCTCCGTTCGTCTACAAAATCCCAGGATGCGTTGAATCGAAAGAAAACAAGTACAGTCGTTGCTTTGAAGGCTACTGCATAGATCTTCTGAATAAAATCCAAGAAGACTTGAAATTCAACTATACGATTCATAATGTTTCTGAGTACGGGTATATGAGTGATGAGTTTCCTCATGAGTGGTCAGGGATGGTTCGTGAATTAAAAGACAGGGTAAGACACTGCTATTTAAATTAAGTGTACAACAAAAGAATACACATATTGTCCTGTCATGAGTTAATCAGAGTGTACAATATACTCATATGCATCTTTTTTCTATTAGAAAGCTGACATCGCTTTAGGAGCAATGTCTGTCATGGCAGAACGAGAAAGCGTTGTGGACTTTACAGTACCGTATTACGATTTGGTTGGTATTTCTATTCTCATGAGGAAACCTAAAACTACTACGTCACTTTTCAAATTCTTAACCGTGTTGGAGAATGACGTGTGGATGTGTATTTTGGGAGCCTATTTCTTTACCAGGTGAATTAGTAGACTAATAAATGGAAAGGACAACAATATCACCGTACACACTTGTTAAACTAATTTGTTTGTTTGTTTGTATGTATGTAAACGCAGTATCCTCATGTGGATTTTTGATCGATGGAGTCCATACAGTTACCAAAATAACCGAGAAAAATATGAAGATGATGAGGAGAAACGAGAATTCAACTTGAAAGAATGTCTTTGGTTTTGCATGACTTCTTTGACTCCACAGGTTGGTTTTAAATCAACTTGTTCGTCCTGTTTGACAATATGACATTCTCTTGTCATTTCGTAAATTAATTGAACTTTTTAATTAACCACTTAGGGAGGTGGAGAAGCTCCAAAGAATTTATCGGGAAGGCTGGTAGCAGCAACATGGTGGTTGTTCGGGTTCATCATCATTGCATCGTACACTGCTAACTTGGCTGCTTTCCTCACAGTGTCTCGATTGGACGCTCCAATTGAATCTCTAGAAGATTTGAGCAAGCAATACAGAATTCAATATGCCCCAGTTAAAGGAAGTGCTGCGTGGATTTACTTTGACAGAATGGCTCATATCGAACACCGATTTTATGAGTAATTGTTGTGAATTAATTTGCTTTAATGCAAGAAAGCCATCAATCCTTGACTCTTTTTCTAGGATTTGGAAGGACATGAGTCTCAATGATAGTATGTCTGATTACGAACGCTCACAATTGGCAGTGTGGGACTATCCTGTAAGTGACAAGTACACGAAGATGTGGCAAGCTATGCAAGAGAACAATCCTCCTGCGACTTTCGATAAAGCAGTAGAACGTGTTCGAGGGGATGAGAAGGACAAGCAAGATGGATTTGCTTTCTTAGGTATAAAAGTTTGAACTAAAATGAACTGTACGAGAAAGTAGTTTTGAATAATGAACATTACTCATAATAATTTGATGACATACAAATTTCTAAGACATATTTAAGCCCTACAGGAATCTACGTATTGATTTGAATTTAAACTCGAAATATTGTAATTATTATTACTAACTTTAGGCGAAGCTACGGATATTAAGTATCAAGATTTGATTAACTGTGAGTTTCAACAAGTGGGAGAAGAATTTTCAAGGAAACCTTATGCGATTGCGGTGCAGAAAGGATCTCCCCTCAAAGAATCCTTTTCCCACATGTAAGGGTGTCTGCGATGACAGAAATTAGATCGAAATTTCGTTCACTTTTATCCTTTTTACTTAACACAATCGAGTTCACACTTCGACCTCTAAAGTCCAAACAGATCTCTGAGGATATTTTAGTCAAGTTACCCCAAATCTAAAGTCATGTTGGGGATCCGTTACTCAATACTTCAGTAATAATTCGAGTCACGTTTAACTCGAAGTCTCTCTCTCATAGAGTCTCATTGCACCCCGCACTCTACAGGACAAAACAATACTAAATCCTGTAAAATGGATCGACACTCCATTTGCACTTGCATTCGCAACTAGCTAAACATTATTGTAAGAAATCTCACAAGGACGTGAGAGCATAAGTGTCGCCTCTTGTACAGATTTGAATGCAACGGTCATTATGTTTAATTGAGTTGGTTTAATGGTCCACGTGACATGATGCGACTCTACACTAAATCCGAGCTCATTTGGAGATGCACTTGACTTTCAGGGGATGCGACGGACATCCGATATGAAGTGCTCACAAGTTGTGATGTTCAAATGGTGGGGGAAGAGTTCTCACGCAAGCCGTATGCTTTAGCTGTGCAACAAGGTTCGCCTTTAAAAGATCAGCTGAATGATGCGTAAGCAAAAACCTAAAAAGGACTCATTCATCATCCTATGTACTTCATGGTGATCTTATTTGTGGCTTAGTGTTGCATTTGTCAAGTGGAGAGCCAGACATTTTTTGCTGTCCGATTGCACGAATCCTATCAAATCGATATGATTGCACTTGTACTTTGTAAAGCTTATTACCTCCACTGACTTGTATTTAATGCTTTTACGTGTGTGTATGTAAATGTTCACTATTAGACCTACAGTAGAAATGTAGCTAGCCCTATAGTGAAAGAATGATACTTCAAGAATAGTACTACTTGAGACTCGTGGTAAAGGTGAAAGCTAATGAATTTAATGAATGCCGTATAGGATTCTAAAGCTTCTGAATCAGCGGCACCTTGAACAGCTCAAGGAACGGTGGTGGAATGAGAATAAGAGGAAGGCCGAGTGCCCCAAGGATGACAATCAGTCTGATGGAATCAGTATTCACAATATCGGTATAAACATCAAATTATTGGAAGCCGTATTTTTCTATTCTAGTCTAGTCGACGTGTGAGATGCAACGATAGTAAGTAATTTAATTATTTTATTAGGTGGTGTGTTTATCGTTATTTTCGTGGGTATCATCATGGCTTGCTTCACCCTCGTGTTTGAGTACTGGTGGTACAGGAAGCGAAATATTACTGAGGTACTACATATTTCGATTATATATATAATATATATATATGTCCTTTGCTTTACTGTACATGGTTTCATTGCTTTTTTTAGGAAATGGCTGAAATGGCTCTACCTGCTCCGAAGGATTTCGCACAAAACTTTACTCCTGGAGACAAAACTAACTTCAATACGCAGTACAACAAGTAAGTAGACAATGGGAAGCTTCTCTGTCTTTGTACATGACCTCTACAATTAATTAATTACGGAATCATTTATTTTACTACAGACCACCTGGACGAACTGAGTTACCTTCTATTGAGAACTCGTGGTGAATCTGAGAAGATAATTAGCGCACAAGTTGCCGAAGATAAATATATTAAACGAATTGTTGCGGCTAGCAATATACATACTATGTTAATCGTTCTGTCTATAAGTTAGATGGGCAATATATATATTGCCCATCTAACTTATAGACAGAACGATTAACATAGTATGTATATTGCTAGCCGCAACAATTCGTTTAATATATTTATCTTCGGCAACTTGTGCGCTAATTATCTTCTCAGATTCACCACGAGTTCTCAATAGAAGGTAACTCAGTTCGTCCAGGTGGTCTGTAGTAAAATAAATGATTCCGTAATTAATTAATTGTAGAGGTCATGTACAAAGACAGAGAAGCTTCCCATTGTCTACTTACTTGTTGTACTGCGTATTGAAGTTAGTTTTGTCTCCAGGAGTAAAGTTTTGTGCGAAATCCTTCGGAGCAGGTAGAGCCATTTCAGCCATTTCCTAAAAAAAGCAATGAAACCATGTACAGTAAAGCAAAGGACATATATATATATTATATATATAATCGAAATATGTAGTACCTCAGTAATATTTCGCTTCCTGTACCACCAGTACTCAAACACGAGGGTGAAGCAAGCCATGATGATACCCACGAAAATAACGATAAACACACCACCTAATAAAATAATTAAATTACTTACTATCGTTGCATCTCACACGTCGACTAGACTAGAATAGAAAAATACGGCTTCCAATAATTTGATGTTTATACCGATATTGTGAATACTGATTCCATCAGACTGATTGTCATCCTTGGGGCACTCGGCCTTCCTCTTATTCTCATTCCACCACCGTTCCTTGAGCTGTTCAAGGTGCCGCTGATTCAGAAGCTTTAGAATCCTATACGGCATTCATTAAATTCATTAGCTTTCACCTTTACCACGAGTCTCAAGTAGTACTATTCTTGAAGTATCATTCTTTCACTATAGGGCTAGCTACATTTCTACTGTAGGTCTAATAGTGAACATTTACATACACACACGTAAAAGCATTAAATACAAGTCAGTGGAGGTAATAAGCTTTACAAAGTACAAGTGCAATCATATCGATTTGATAGGATTCGTGCAATCGGACAGCAAAAAATGTCTGGCTCTCCACTTGACAAATGCAACACTAAGCCACAAATAAGATCACCATGAAGTACATAGGATGATGAATGAGTCCTTTTTAGGTTTTTGCTTACGCATCATTCAGCTGATCTTTTAAAGGCGAACCTTGTTGCACAGCTAAAGCATACGGCTTGCGTGAGAACTCTTCCCCCACCATTTGAACATCACAACTTGTGAGCACTTCATATCGGATGTCCGTCGCATCCCCTGAAAGTCAAGTGCATCTCCAAATGAGCTCGGATTTAGTGTAGAGTCGCATCATGTCACGTGGACCATTAAACCAACTCAATTAAACATAATGACCGTTGCATTCAAATCTGTACAAGAGGCGACACTTATGCTCTCACGTCCTTGTGAGATTTCTTACAATAATGTTTAGCTAGTTGCGAATGCAAGTGCAAATGGAGTGTCGATCCATTTTACAGGATTTAGTATTGTTTTGTCCTGTAGAGTGCGGGGTGCAATGAGACTCTATGAGAGAGAGACTTCGAGTTAAACGTGACTCGAATTATTACTGAAGTATTGAGTAACGGATCCCCAACATGACTTTAGATTTGGGGTAACTTGACTAAAATATCCTCAGAGATCTGTTTGGACTTTAGAGGTCGAAGTGTGAACTCGATTGTGTTAAGTAAAAAGGATAAAAGTGAACGAAATTTCGATCTAATTTCTGTCATCGCAGACACCCTTACATGTGGGAAAAGGATTCTTTGAGGGGAGATCCTTTCTGCACCGCAATCGCATAAGGTTTCCTTGAAAATTCTTCTCCCACTTGTTGAAACTCACAGTTAATCAAATCTTGATACTTAATATCCGTAGCTTCGCCTAAAGTTAGTAATAATAATTACAATATTTCGAGTTTAAATTCAAATCAATACGTAGATTCCTGTAGGGCTTAAATATGTCTTAGAAATTTGTATGTCATCAAATTATTATGAGTAATGTTCATTATTCAAAACTACTTTCTCGTACAGTTCATTTTAGTTCAAACTTTTATACCTAAGAAAGCAAATCCATCTTGCTTGTCCTTCTCATCCCCTCGAACACGTTCTACTGCTTTATCGAAAGTCGCAGGAGGATTGTTCTCTTGCATAGCTTGCCACATCTTCGTGTACTTGTCACTTACAGGATAGTCCCACACTGCCAATTGTGAGCGTTCGTAATCAGACATACTATCATTGAGACTCATGTCCTTCCAAATCCTAGAAAAAGAGTCAAGGATTGATGGCTTTCTTGCATTAAAGCAAATTAATTCACAACAATTACTCATAAAATCGGTGTTCGATATGAGCCATTCTGTCAAAGTAAATCCACGCAGCACTTCCTTTAACTGGGGCATATTGAATTCTGTATTGCTTGCTCAAATCTTCTAGAGATTCAATTGGAGCGTCCAATCGAGACACTGTGAGGAAAGCAGCCAAGTTAGCAGTGTACGATGCAATGATGATGAACCCGAACAACCACCATGTTGCTGCTACCAGCCTTCCCGATAAATTCTTTGGAGCTTCTCCACCTCCCTAAGTGGTTAATTAAAAAGTTCAATTAATTTACGAAATGACAAGAGAATGTCATATTGTCAAACAGGACGAACAAGTTGATTTAAAACCAACCTGTGGAGTCAAAGAAGTCATGCAAAACCAAAGACATTCTTTCAAGTTGAATTCTCGTTTCTCCTCATCATCTTCATATTTTTCTCGGTTATTTTGGTAACTGTATGGACTCCATCGATCAAAAATCCACATGAGGATACTGCGTTTACATACATACAAACAAACAAACAAATTAGTTTAACAAGTGTGTACGGTGATATTGTTGTCCTTTCCATTTATTAGTCTACTAATTCACCTGGTAAAGAAATAGGCTCCCAAAATACACATCCACACGTCATTCTCCAACACGGTTAAGAATTTGAAAAGTGACGTAGTAGTTTTAGGTTTCCTCATGAGAATAGAAATACCAACCAAATCGTAATACGGTACTGTAAAGTCCACAACGCTTTCTCGTTCTGCCATGACAGACATTGCTCCTAAAGCGATGTCAGCTTTCTAATAGAAAAAAGATGCATATGAGTATATTGTACACTCTGATTAACTCATGACAGGACAATATGTGTATTCTTTTGTTGTACACTTAATTTAAATAGCAGTGTCTTACCCTGTCTTTTAATTCACGAACCATCCCTGACCACTCATGAGGAAACTCATCACTCATATACCCGTACTCAGAAACATTATGAATCGTATAGTTGAATTTCAAGTCTTCTTGGATTTTATTCAGAAGATCTATGCAGTAGCCTTCAAAGCAACGACTGTACTTGTTTTCTTTCGATTCAACGCATCCTGGGATTTTGTAGACGAACGGAGGTTGCTATACGTATGAAATATGCAATTAGGAATGTCTGTCATTTTTTAGAATATAATTCAGTTTTTCGACAACTTACGACAACTGTGACAATTCGAAACACGGTCAATGCTTGGTGTTGCTTCCATGAAAATTCTTTCCCCGCTTCAGGTGTGATCAATTCTTGTTCGCCAAATCCAGTTCGCCAAGTTCCAAGTTTTTCCTTAGGTCCGTCTGTTTCGGCTTGCCTCTCCTTGAATTTAAGCCGTTCAATTTTTAATTCAAATATTGGGAAATTGTTTCCATTTTTTTCCAAGTGAAACTTTTTTAGGAAATTTCCATCGTGGGAGTTTCCGAGCCCTTCGTACAAGTCTACGCTGTATTTGTCATCGAAAGTTTCTCTATCTGAACAAGGACTGCTAGGAGGATTAGTCCACTTGCCGTTATCCTTAAGCCATCTAAATTGAAGTAATTAGTTATTTGATGGAAAACGGGACGAACTAATCAAACTTTATGAGCATTTTTATTACTTCACAGCAAAGGCTGCGTTCAATGTAAGGTCGAAGTAAAACAAGTCTGTTAGCCTGTTGGATTTGAGTGTGCTCTTTGATGAGAAATAAGACATTCGCTTTTGGTCCAATTTGCTGAAATCAGGACTAAGATGAATTACTGTTACATTGTTTTTGCACCCAGTGCACTTTGGGTAGCCTTCTTCCTGTAATAAACATGTTTCACGAGCATATCAATTGTGATATCTTGTTTCAGAAATCTTCCGTTGAAAAATTGAATGCGAGTTATTTACCAATGACATCGAGTACCACGCAAATTCATCGCTGAAGTAAGGTCCATTTCGCATTTCAGGATCCGAAGCTTGGGTCAGAACTTCTGTAATTTCATTTGGAGTAGCAGCGATGAAAAAATTAACAATGTCCACGTGTACTAGCCGATCGATTTGCTTTCTCAGGGCAGAATTCTCACGCTCTACTTTGGTCAGAAGATGACGAGTGGGCATGTTTTGCAACAAGGCTTTGTATTTGTGGTACATTTCTAATCAACAAAAGTAGCAATGACCCTTCCGTCCATACATATAACATTCATTTGAAGCAATTGGTATCGAGTAGCGTACCATATTGTTGCTCATCAAAAAGTAGAACTGCACTTGTCATATCTTGTTTCCCAACAATGGATCGCATTGACTGAACAATCAGATCTGCAGGGGGAGATATTTGAACGAGATATTTAGTAGCATTCTTCTTTTCCTGAATGTCTCTCCAGCTTCGAATATCTCCTTCTTGGCCAAATGTTGCAGATACTGTTGGGATGTTACTGGTCTTAGCAACAATCTTGACTGCCTCCGAAGGAATTCCATTTCGAGTGAAATCAATAATTAAATCCGGTTTTGTAGCATCGTTTTTTCGCAACTCATCCACAGTGAGGCATACTGGAAATCATAATTACATTTAAAACGAGTGCGACCGGAAATCTCTCATGATTTGGTAAAAATCCTTGAATAAATTATAGACTCGTTGCATATCTTACAATCAGTGACCAATTTCACAGGCTCCGATCCGTTTGAATGAACCTTTTTTAGGACAGTTACATCCAATCCGTTAGATGGATTCTGTTTGATAAAATCAATTGCTGCATCAAAGTGCTTCACGTATTCTTCTTCCTCGTAGAAAAACACTGGAAAAAGGTTTCAAGCTTTTTTACATTATTTATCAATTAGGCGATCATTTCATGCATGCTCCGTTGAAAATGGCAAAAATAAATAGCACAAATCCCATTACAAAGGAATAATATAAAAGCATTCAAACTTAAGAATGTGTCCCTTCATTTATTGAGACGAATTGAGGTTTGCATGTACATAGACAGTAGTTACATATTGACTATCGATACACAAAGTCGATTTTTCCATTGGTCACGCAACATGAATATCTTCTTGAAATATTTAATCATTCCGCGTGTCTACTATTAGCGTATTCTTCAAGACTCAAGACTAGAACTTTTCGAGATAAGCATATCATGGTTATTGCAAATATATAACTCGGTTTATTTTGCAAAGTGTCATAATGAGCCAACGCGAATTGTAAGAAAGATCTACAGAGAAGACACGAGCTAAGCTTACATTGGCCCAGTTATTGTCAAATTACTCTCCGAACCTCCTCAAATTCCCTTACACGTTGCATGTTTCCCGAGTTTAGCCTCGTTAGAACTTCTTTCACATAAAGGCAACTCTTTTTATCTACGTATTCAACTATTCTTCACCTATCACCTAAAGACTTATTATTACAAGAAATCGGTATGTCTTATCACCATTTTTGGTCTTGCATGAATCTATTTGGTCACCTCATCAAGTATTCATCACTTCAAGCATTCTTTACCAATACAAGGACATTGTTTTGTGTTTGTTGCTTAGCAAGCAATCCTTTTTCAAACCAACTTAACCTTTTTAATTTGATGAATACTTTTCTCACACCATTTGTCTTAATTATTATATAGGTGAGAGTGGTGAACAACAGTATAATTATGAATACACTTTTCCGTGGAGTTTGTTTGCTCGGCTTCCGATTCAAGTATCGTATACAGTCCATGCAAATATGACTGGATGGCTTTCTCTTTGTAATCTACCATCCAGCTACCAAATCATTTAAATCTAAAGTAAACTAAAACATTTATATTGACAGTTAAATAAATAGCAAGTGTGAATACTGCTATTTACATAATGCACCTTCCAGATATATGGATACAAAGAATGATAGGTGGGTACACGAATAATTTACTGAGTAAATCCTTGAAAAATCAATTGACTACTCCTTTAGTAATGTCTGAATTAGTAAAACTTGAAAATTTTTACCTAAAAACGTGGATATCAAGATATATTACGGTATTGATGCTTTCAAAGATGATCCCACAGAACTTTCTTTACTGAGAATGCATATTTCTGCATGGGTAACTTTATATGCAAGGAAATCTCATTTCAGGAATAAAAAGCACACACAATGTGCAAATAGGAAGACTCAGAGAAAGTACAACGTTGACTTCAGACGGATAGGAACACGACGATAGTGACGTGAAAGGGAAATGAACAATTTTGGGAAGATTTTGAAAATTGCAATGAATAAAAGTTAAACAAACTTACAGACATTAACCATCGTCAATTCAGCCGAGGTAATGCAGATGTGGGACACAAGGGGCAATATAAGAAATGTCAAACCGATCTTCAGCCTCTCCTTTGACACTCCCATGTTAAGTGCTTGCTTTCAACGAGACAATGTCAATCACAGACACAGCTCACAAAAAAACTAATTAAAATCCCAGATGTAATTAGATAAGGTTATTTAACGACATTTAGTTCCTTTAAACTTCGCTTCTTATACGTATAGATGAGAGCTGCACGTAGAAAGCTTTCACTGCTTTTACTGTCCCACGATATAGACGCAAATGTTGTTCCTACGAGTATGAAGGGTTTATGTGAATGAATGAGCTCGTCCGGTGACAAACTGTTGGTCAAACCTTCTTGTAACTATCTCTTCTTTTTTGGCAGGCTCATTGGTTCTTATTGATGATTATTCCACTACATATCGATATTTTTTGGTTCCTTTACAATACTCTCGAACGAAGGTGACAGACGGCTTTCAATGATACTTCACGGTGTTCACAATAAAGTTCTACTTTGTCATGCGATGTTTATTTCGATACAGGTTCCTTCATAACGACATATAGACCTGTCTATGAAGAAAGACAGAAAGTTCCGTGAAAAATGTTTAGCTCTTATATACTCCTACTAGTCGCTTTTTGTTTTTTATCATTCTCATCGGAATAGAAGGAAAAGTAGTTTGGTAACAATCATATAAGAGTGTATGGAGTGTAATCACTTTGCTGATATATTTCTTCTTTGACGTACTTTGTTTCAATTCGAGACATAAAACAACAGCACTTCGATTACAAGTTGTTGGTAATTGGAAATTTTCTAATGGAAAATGTATTTTAAAGGTGAAATAAAAGACAATAATATACTTTGATGGCATCTCATATGTCAATAAATTGAAGTCTTTTAATATAATTTACTTTTAAAGGTTTACACTGTTCAAGTATTGCCAAGTCAAATGTCTAGATTACGCACACAATACTCCTCACAATATCATTATTAATTATTTTGTTTACTCTTTAGTTTACTCATCTGTCTTATATTTATGGAAATGTTATGTATTACAATATACAACACATAATTGAACATACAAGAAAGTCATTGTTTCATCAAAAATAGCTTCGTTTGCTACTACAGTTGAAATACTTTTCAAATATTTGACTCAACAACACTTTCATTTTATAATACCATCAGCAGAAGAATACAATCGCAATAATTTCTCAAAAGTAACAAAACTAAGATTTAGTTACGGAAAAAACTCATACAGGATTATGTACAGTATTTACTAAACTATTTATTCTTCTCTAACCAAAGGTATATAATTTCTAATACACCACTACGATTCATTTTCATCATGACCACCATTCTTGTAGATTTTATTTGTTGTGACTATATTCATATTATAATCATCGTATATATTTATGTATTCTTAAGGAGTATACTTACATGTAGATAAGTATGTGTAACTGTATTAGTAGTATATATATTATTGAAGGATCCTTCAGTGGACTTTTTTCTTTAGTTACGAAGTTGAACCTTTTCTCCTTTCCTTTGAAATCTTCTTCATATATCTGCAGAGGTGAATTTTATAAATGCGAGTAGTAATTCCTACATCTCATTACATGCAGTTTCCATAAACTGCTGTACATGTTTTCCATACTCCCCATCAAAATGTCTTATTAAGTGAATATATGATTGCATTGTTCAATTAAAGATTCTGCGTCCACACCTGTCATAATTTGAGTATGACATGGTAATTTCAAATCGGTATGTATAGCAATATATGTCAGTGTGGGAGTGTAGCCAACAATACCGTATATGTGTGTACATTACCGTGTGGCACAGAAGTATTGGTAGTTGGTGGTATACACTCTTTGGTGGTCGTTAGCAATTTGCATACATATATTATGCATATCTATATGCATGAAATTGTTTAAGCTAATTTAAACATAAATGTGCTTTATATATTTAACTATACATGCAATTTAAACTTCTAATTCTAAAGTAATACTCTCCTTCAATGTAATCATATAGTAAGCTAGTTATATAGATTTTGTGAGAACATTAAGCAACAAATATAAGAGCTACACTCGTAGAACACAGAGTGTTAAATGGTACAACAGTGAGTTCTTGAGCCTATAGATAAATAATCCCAAACTTTCAGTCTGTGCTTGAGATTCAAGGTATGTGTAAGTATGAAGTTCATTAAGGCTTAGACATTTACTTATAGTGTAACGTACTGATCGGGTGTTGAATTTTATACGAGTCTCTTATCAAAAGTATCTTTTATACGTGAACTGTATCTTTGTGATTTCTTTAAACTTTTAATAAGGAATGCGCGCAACTCTGCGAAATGTCCAATATAACTCCTTCACAAATGTTAAATCCAATTTGCACTAATCTTGACTAGTAATTTTTCAAAAATTGGTAGTTGTTTGCATGTAACTCCGATTTTTCTAGATGTATGCTCAAAAATAACTCATCAGCATTACTTATCGTTGCTGATACAATTCATTGAAAAGGCGGAATCAAATATCTAACATGCATAGACGCGCATAGATTTCTTCTGTTAATTCATCGTAAGACACACGATTTTGAATGGTCTTCATGCTTTTTGAGTGTTTATAATGGTTATTAAAGGTCTTCCATTTAAAGTTTTTTTTACGAATGACTGTAATAGTTTAACCGATGAATAGTTTAACCAGTTTTTGGGCAAAATATATATTAAGATTTATATGTTGAGTTAATGCGTGTAGGATTTTGAATGTCTCAACTTTTGATGACGACTGTTTTAAAAAGTCTTAAGCATCTGATTCTTTTAAAGACTCTAATTTAGCCAAGTTGTGCATATCCAGTTCCTCTGGCGTCACAGGACTTTCATTACTCTCCCCAAGAGATATTTTGGATTTACTTTTGTCCTCAATTTCTAAACTGGACTTTTTAGGTTCCATTTTTAAAAATGTGGCTGATTCTTTCACTTCTACGTCAACAACTCTAGGGAGAGATGAAACTAAGTCGTCCGCAAATGCAGCCCAGCCTGGGGCATCGTCTACTGGTTCATTCTTAGATTGAGGCTCCTGAGATTCTGAGCTTATTGCTGATTGAGGAATAGGCGAAGGCTCCTGTTCCACCTGGTCTTTAGGTGGGCCACTGGATGATTGGCTTTCCTCTACTTTGGTTAGGTCAGGAACATCAGGGACGACTTCTTCCTCAGGTTCGTCAGGCTCACCTTCTCCTTCACCTTCTCCATCTTCAACTGGGAAAGGAGCTGGATCTTCTGTCATTGGAGTGGCTGCTGTGATTACAATTTGCGCTACATCAAGCCCCATTCCACCATCCTGCAAAAGCCAATCTCAAACGAGTTACATTCATTGTCAGACATATCCTTAATTATAGATGTGTAATTCAGGTACGAACTATTACCTGACTTTGTTCGCCATGCCCAGACTCATCGGCTTCAGTGGTAATAGTAATATCTGCAAAGAAGTTTTGTTAGTCATATATGGGTGTCACAATAGTCATAGTCTATATTTTCCTACCTGGAGTATCGCTAACAACAATCTGAGGCTCAGAAATTTGAACTTGAAATGCTTGATACTGTTCTTGCCTTGCTCCACTCAGCTCCATTTCAAATGCTTGTGGGTCTACGTCATTTGCTGCTGGTGGACTTGATTTTTCAACTGCTGCAAATTATGACATCATTAGTTCTGTTCATTTACTAGCAGAATGATACCAATTAAATTCATGTATACCTTGCTGAATCTCTTCACTCTTCATGTCAGGATGTTCTATCTCAGGAGTTGGCTGAGTCACAACGACTTTCTCCGGTGGAAGCAAATGAGAAGGAACCTCAGGTGGTGTATAGCAAGGAGGCTGAATTCCAGAGTCGGAAACATCTTCATCATCAGCATCATCGTCATCTTCTCCCTGAAAGATTTTTTAAAAGTAACAAGCAATTATACAAATTATGAATCACAACTAGCCATTATGGTAGTTTTCCTCACCATAGGTGAAAGCGGCTCTCCATCCCATCGGCATTCTTCAACAACAATTTCTGGAAAACTTCCTGTCATTCCATCATATTCACCTTCCCACCAACCATCATCATTCTAAATATCAAATTACACTTTCTATTTAAGAACTACTCTTCGCTAAAACCACACCAGAGTGATAGCAAAATGATTGAATTACCCGTCGCGTAATTTTGATAATTTGTCCTTCGTAGAAAGACAGTTCCTCTGGTGCAGTAGCTTCATAGTCATATAAAGCCCTGCAAAAGTCTATACCACCGTCTGAGAAATGAGGTAAATTAAATGTCATTAAAAATATAATTCAGAGCGTGCACAGTGCAAAATGACTTTTAGCAATCTCAGAAGCTTGATTTACCTCCTTGTCGATATTCGTTAATGAAGGGCGTGGTGAGACCCGAAGACACAGAAGTAGGCACAGTTGGAGTACCTTCTTGTTGAGGCAAATTCTGGTTCTCATCCTCAGCGTGGTCTATGAATCCATTTGATACTCCATTAGGCTTGGAAGTTGTCTCTATCTCATAAGTCGAAGCTTCAGGTTCTGCAGGCATTGGAGGTCCATCTTGAACATGATAGTCGACAGACGAAAACGATATCTGAGGTTGCAGAGGGAATCCAGAAGATGATTGGTTCCCTTCGACCTCTACGTAATTCTGGGGAATGTATCCTTCTTCTCCTTTGTAGTTCTTGGCTCTCACCCATCCACTTTCATCTCCATCCCCGATCAATTCCAAGTGTTCGTTTTCAACTATGCTTAGCTCATCTGGGTTAGCAGCCTGAGGTAAAATTACAAATGAATATTGTATACAGTGTTGTACATATATTGAGGTGTCTTTCAAAAAGGTCTTTGAAGAGTCTTACAGTGTAGGTGTAAACGGCTACACACCGAACTCCAGTGGGTTCGGATGTCGCCATGTCTGCTGACCAAGACTCGGATTCAGTTCTAGGTTTCGGTGGTGCAGATGAATCTGGAGGTGGCGATGTTGCAGCTGGTTCTTCTTGAGTCTCTTCATGGTGATCTCCCCAGTCCACTGCCATTGGATCATCCCAAGTCATTGCAGACAATGCTTCAATCTTTTTCCGTTCTGTTTCTATTTGTGCTGCAATTCATTCATATTGTCAGTGTTGGGAATGAGAGAATTCGTCTCACTTCAAGGGAATATATTCGGGGTTACCTTCAATGTCTTCCTCCCTTTCTGGAGGTTCAGCTGAGGAAGTTTCCAGTTCGCGTATGTTTTCAGATACTGTGTCATTAACGTCGCTGTCATAAAATGCTTCTGTTTGTGGCCGTTGTTCCTGGAAATCAGGGAAAAAAGTGAATGTGCATGTGTTTTATTTGCAGAAATCATGCTGTCTTTCGTATGAGTAACAGAAGATCACATTACCCTGGAATCATTAGTTTTGATCGAAGTGGAACTGGAAGAGCGAGCTAAGTCAACTGTGGTCAAGTTCTCGATATCCTGCAGCCATTCATCTACGTTCACATCTCCATCGCGAAGACATTCAATGACTCCTTCAGCTTTGGCCTTTTCTGTTTCAGCTCTTCTGATGATATCTCGTATTTCGTCAATTTTTGTCTCCAGATCAGGTCCATTAGGGTCGTCCGGGTCATTCTTCACCAGAAGACAAGAAGTTATAGGTATAGCCACTCAATATGAAAAGCTATATATCTTGTACTAATCACTCTAATCAATACCTTGTTTCCAGTATCTCTCAGTGCTTGTAAAGAATTAATTTTCTTCTGGTGCTCACGTATAGTTTTGACTTCCTTTCCAATCTTCCCTGCCCACTTTTTGGCCTCCCTAGAAAGTATAGATCCGGCACCATGGTCACATGTTATTTTTGTACATGTATCTCCATCGCAGGGCTCGAATGGGTAGCGGATATGCTGTTTTAAGACGGGATAGTACTGCAGGCAGCAAGTGACATTGTAATCCCTCGATAGCTAGAATAAAATTCAGACACATCACTCCAGCGTGATTCGAGAAAATACTTCCTGCTCAACTAAATTAATCCCCTGAGTGAATTAAAGTTCTAATCTCAAAAGGTAATTACCATTTGAGCTTGGTCGCGAATTTTTGTGAAAGAATTCTGCGCTGCAGAACACGTCAGAAGTTCTGTACGACTAAGAACCGTCAAATACTCCTGCAGCTTTGTATAAACTTCCGCCTCCAGGTTCTATTACAGCAATTAATTGAGTCGATTACTTTCATGTATAGAACACAGTAGAATATAAGAGGATGTTCAAAGCGAAACACAATTGGCGAAATCAAGAATATGTACCCGCAGGGTTCCATCCAAGTCTACATTGTAATAGCGGTCTTGATGGGAGTTTGCAATTGCCAAGGCTATCAAGTATTCATTCCGGGCTCCTGTTGATTTCTCCTCACAAACTTCTTTCTTCGACGAGACCTGCGTTTAATTAAACTCTTTGGTTAAAACTATACTCCAGATCCATGAATCGTACAAAAGCTAATTCAAATCGCATGCATATCATAACTACTCTATGTATACTCAGAATTAAAAGTGATTTAATTCGCTCCTTACAAAAGAAACTCAATTCTGTTTGACTCTCACCTAATTATACATTCTCATAATCATGTACAATAGTAAGTGAGAGATATAGACAGAAATGAAAGTTCAAAATACGTGAAGGAATATATATACTTATATAAAGATACATATAATCTATAAGTATATATAAGGTATATTATATATATAGCTCGTACAGAAATCATAAAATGAAACATCTCTTTTACTCATGCACACAAGTGACACACCAAAAATACAAGTATTCTTTATGAAAATGTGTTAAGTACTTTTTGTAGCAGTTCTTCTTTCCCCTTTCCTCCTCTCTGTCATTTAAATTCACTCATTACATACATTCATCCTCTCGCAGGTCATATTCGTGTGTAATAAACAATCAATCAATATATAAGAGAGCATTATCAATATTATCATCATCATCATTGCATTTCACTTAAATGACAATGATATAATAATAATAATACATGACGCACATTTTATGTACATAGTCACATCATTTTGAATATATTTTACATGTTCACCTCACCTTTACACTTTCTCTCTTCAGGGCAGTTAGCGTGGAGAAAATCGATCCTTTCTTTTTCTTCAACCTGTCAAAATAGTTCCAGCTCTCATAATACACTTATACTTGTCGAATAACTAGTGCACAATAAGAGGGATACATTGCAAAAGCAACTTAAAAGATATGGAGTCCATCATAAGAAGAGGTCTTGATAGAACTCTCGAAAAGAGAAAGCACTTTCTACTTTCTCCAGGTAAGTGGGGCTAATAATAACGAAACCAAGAAGAAGCTCAAAGAAAGAATATATATCGAATCTCACTTCTCCTCGACATCTCGGGCCTTGTCTCTCACATCATGAGCGAGATGCTCTTCCTCAAAGTACAGCTTTTTATTTCTATCCAACTCAGCCACGCTGTATTGAACTTCCTTTTGTACCACTTGCAACTGGTCCAGGTATTTCTTGCATGATGAGAGCTTCACTTGACGAATGGCTTTGCAATCATCTGTTATTTGCTGTTGAAACACTTCTACTGCTGCCAGTCTCGCTTTCGCTAATTTCTCGTTTTCTTCCAAAACTGTTCTCCATACGTTCCATACATTCCTAGGTACATACCACAATTTCATCCATATTCATATTCCATCCATTACGTTCTCGAAACAAGGATTTCACATTAAAGTATTGAACCGTAATTTGCATGACTGACAGCTAAAAAATCATATTTTGCTACGTTACCATTGCTCCTCTCCATCTTCATCTCGTAAGTCGGGTATCGAGGGAATCTTTTTGTTAAGGTATGCATTTGATATCTTTAGCAGAGCCTGTGGATTTACGACACAACCAGAGACTTCATGTTAGTCTATATATGCGCCTTCAATTATACATATATCTGCTATACTTTCACTACGACTTACATCAGCATAACTCTTCTCTATCGCTGAACGCTGCTTAGTGAAACTTCTACAATAGTCAAAGAAACACAAAGATATTTATTGAGGTGAGCAGAACCAATAACTTCTTCGGAGACACAATATTTACGATCTACAGTG
>Ga0194135_10000285_pt1 | contig 29249 bp, 18 predicted proteins | sample LitLau_LLRF_2013_FD_134024 | JGI IMG/M metagenome (GOLD analysis project Ga0194135, IMG submission 134024) | Freshwater sediment microbial communities in response to fracking from North America - Little Laurel Run_MetaG_LLRF_2013 (version 2) | ecosystem: Environmental > Aquatic > Freshwater >... | reverse complement strand
GTGTTGCTCACAGTGCTATATACTTTTTCACAAGGAGCAGATGCAGTAGTGTATAATATATAGTAGGAGTGCGAACGAACGGTTGTTGGTTACATACATGCTGTGTTTAGTTCGTATGCTTACATTACATATATATAGTGAGGAGATGGTGATGATCTTTCCTGGACTTTTTGGCCTCATGCAGTCGTGTGTGTATGTGTATATGAGAGGCTTCTCAGATAAAAAATAACATTGCCTACATTTTGCGTACACACAACACTCACACACGGAGAGCTTTGTCGTGCTTTATCACTAGAGAATCAATATACTTAAATTGTATTCCATTTATAGTTTATACTAGAAAATTACACTTTATGTACAATTAATTCAAAAAATCAAGTTGTGTTATAGATTGTGTGATCTTGATTATCGGTTGTGAAACTTGTGAATTATTTTTTCTCATTTTTAGTACACAAGTACACACAAAGAATATATATATTCAATTTTTGTGTAGTGTAAAATGTGTGAATCTCATTTATGTAGAAATACTCATTAGTGTAAAGTTTAGAGCTCGCTTTAGTTGGTTCAATTTATCTTACGGATGGATGAAGAGTGATGCCCTGATACTTAAGAATACAATCTCAATTATTATTATTATACTCTAAGGATGATGAGAGTGACTCACTCGACTTTATTATGGTGAGTTACTTTTAAGTCTTCCTATTAGTCATGATAATTTGATAGTACGGTGGGCTTGTAGTTTCTTATAAATAAAGGTAAGGGAGAGATTAGATGCAGTAGGATGATCATTTGTGAATCATATCTTTGTCACTTACAATTACAATAAAAGACGAGAGAAGAGAGTTTAAGACATTTTTGGTAGTTTGAAGCTTAAAAGATCATCTTCATAGCTATAGCTAGTGGATCTTGTTGTAAAATGTAAAGACAAAGACCGGAAGTCAGTGTCACCCTTTCTTTTTTTTACTGTGGTTGTAACTTCATTGTTTCTACATTTGTAGTTGACATTTACTTCTGGAAGGCTAATGCTAAAATGCTAACTAGCTAAAACCTAAAAGTCCCTATACAGTTTAGTGTTCAGTGGAGACTCGAGTGTCTCTAGGGATTTATTTATTACCCGTGCAGAAGTAGTAAAAATGTGTTAGGGAGAGTTTTGTTACAGTAATTAATCACAATTGATTCTGTTACCGACACATGAAAACTAACAAGGCTAAAAATACTCGTGGCTCAGGCGATGTTGTTATTGTGTTTGTGAGACTTTTTCTAGTTTGGACTTTGAAGTCATTTCGGCAGTGTAAGTTTTTTTTAAAGATCATCATCATCAAAAGTCTTAGTCTTAGTTCTGGAGAAGTTGACATGCTCATTGAGTTAGTTCACACGGTGGTCGTGTGTGTTTAATTTATTATATGTAGTTCTGTGAACCTTGGACCGATAAAATGAAACAAATGCGTTTATTGTTCAGAGGCTATATATTTTTTATGAGTTTACATAAGTTCATCGAGATGAGTCCAGCTTACGGTGGTAGTGTGATTTAGTTATTTCTTGGGAATAGGTAAAGGAACTATAATTGTCCATTTGAATAGGGGGTTCGTATTTAATTCGAGAATACAATGGAATACGAGTTGAGAGAGCATAAAAGTATAATTACATAGGCTGCGTTTTTGTACAGACCTTTGATTAGAGAAAAGTGGATGCCTTTCGTGAGCAATAAGAAAAGAAGTGGTTGATGACTGGAATAAAATCCAATGAAAGATGAAACCTTTTCATGGTAGCTCTCAATAGTGCCAGACACTGTTAGTATTATGTATAATGTAGTTATCTCTCTGGAAGATTGTACAAGCAGGATGAGCCTATATCAATTGAATTCCTTTAATATTGCGACGTACATTCATCTTGAGTTTGCTTTTATTATCGCTACACAGAGACTAACTCTGGTGAGGTCATGTTAGATATTTGGCTTTAAGAAGATGTATCTCTTGAAGAAGAGAGTACGAGTAGAATTATTAGTTGCAGTTTTAGTTTCATGAGCAGACAGAGGCGTTCATCGTTTCGTCTGAGATTTATACAAGAGACCTTTAACTAGGTATCTCGAAATTTAATTAGCGTTAGTATGTTAGTATTGTAAGTTTAATAGCTGTCAAACAAAAGTCAAGCACATTGTTTATTGGTTGGTTTTGCAGAACTCCATGATATTATATCCTTACAATTAGTAGCAAGTAATTCCAAAGTGGTAGCATTCGTAGATTGTAAAGTTTTCTTATCTTATTTAACAGGACATTTAACTAAGGAGAGGAAGACACCGTGTTTTGATTTAAGGACAACTGCACTGCTACTTTTAGGTATACCGAACAAATGACGTGGTGAAGTTTGGGAACCACATGGAAGGATTCAATGTCACAGTTGATGACATGACATAGACCTCTGCAGTGAGTAAAGAGTTTCAGAAGAAGTCTATGTTTAGACCAAGACCGAATAAGCTGATTTGGGGCACCGAATCGGGCTCTTATTCAATGTCGTCGATATCAAGATACTCTGAGATTTCTCGTGACTGGGAGTCTACATCTCAATGCCAAATCGTAAGTTACCTTCGCCTATCACATACATAAAGCTTGTTTAATGAAGCATAACTTTTGTTTTTCATTTGCGACTGTTGCAACTCTGTGATATGATGAGAGACATTTTTGCTTTGTGAATTTTAGAGCAAAGGACTACGAAAAATGTCTTGTTTTGATACACGTCATTCGTCAGATCGTCCAAGCTTCAAACAGACTTTCAGCACCAAGTACGTATTTTAAAAATGTGTCTGTTTAGTCTTAACTTCACTTAAGACAAACATTGTGCATAAGCTTACAAAACACCAAAAAGTTTAGGTACGGAATAACTAAAACCGATATTGGATATGTTCGTTGTGTTATAGTTCTCTGCCTCGACCTGGAAGAAGTTCTTCTACGCTAGTTGATGTGATTCGAATTCCAGCTGAAGACGTCGCGTCCCAATTTACTTTAATTGATTATGATCTCTTTAAGAAAATTGACTTAGATGAGCTTACCGGTTGTGGGTGGATTAAGAAGAATAAAAACCAAATCTCGCCAAATGTAGTAGCTTACACTCGCCGCTTTAACCATGTACGTTCGAATCTTAATACGCATTTCATGAAGCTTTTTGAGATTCATTTGTTTATTTTTGACGGCATTATTGAGAGCATTTATGTTTTTACAGGTCAGTTACTGGGTAATAGAAGAAATATTGAACCAAGATGCGTGTAAAGTTCGAGCGGAAATAATCTCATACTTTACAAGAGTCTGTAAGAGACTGTTCGAGTTGAATAATTTACATTCCCTTTTCGCAATTATATCAGCTTTAAGAAGTGCGTCAATATACAGGTAAAGACGTGTTGAAATTTTCTAGCCGAAATGTTGGCTCAAACTGTTGAAACTATTAAAATATGTAAAAATATGTATGTATTCTGAATCTAGATTGAGTGTAACATGGTCTATTGTGTCGAAGAAGGATAAGCAATCAATTGACAAGTTCGCAGATTTGTTTTCGGATAATGACAATTGGGCTAAGTACAGGGAACATTTGGACTCGTTAAAGTTACCTTGTGTTCCATACATCGGAGTGTATTTAACAGATTTGGTCTACCTCAGTATGGCAAATCCTACTTGCCCCCTAAGTGAAAATCAATCTGCAAACAACATTTTTAGAATAATCACTACCTACCAAACCGAGTCTTCTTATGCTCATCTGCCGAAGAAATATCCTTTACAATGTCAGCTTCGGTCCATCAAATTTATCGATGAACTTCTTAAATTCGTTGATGATGATCATTTTAAGAAATCTCTCAAGCTCGAACCTCCAAATGGGGAACAATCTCCTCAAAAATTTATTCCGGGTCACAAAAAACAAAGCAGTTGGGGGAGCAAGTAAGTTTTAACACGGAATATAAGATAAATTCATTGGTGCCATTGGTTAACTTTACATTAATCTACTATTTTTGTCGAATAGACCAAAATTTGTAAGCCAAAGCACTGGAGAGTCAACCAGTATAGACAGTTTACGCAACTTGATCGATGATTCGGTGGTAGAACAAAGTCCCTCGTCTCCAATTAATGCTGATCTCACTGATAGTGTAAGAGTAAACGATGTAGGAGCAGAGGGAACGGAAATAGTTCTCGAAGGATGTCTAAGAAGAAAAACGCTTCTTAAGAACGGGAAAAAGCCACCTATGGCATCGTGGCAACGCTTTTGGGGTAAGTACTTACAGAATGAAATGCCAGCTTGTAGAATTTCTTACTAGAATTCATTCCCTTGAACAGTCCAATTATGGGGGTCCGTCCTTTTGTATTACTCTGCCAAATCTTTGACCGGGTGAGACTTCGTACTTCTAAATTAAAACAGTTATTGTGCTTGCTACCAGTACCACATGATTTATTACATTCTTTATATAGGTCTGACAGATCTGATTTTAAAAGTGAGCCTGCAAAGATGAAATCCGTTTTGGGTATGATGGTCCAAATTGCGGATGATCCTCTACATCCAGATTCCTTTCATCTCGCAGACGCAGCTACAGGTACCCTCAACAATTAGCTTAACAAGAGGCGAAGGGTTAAGGCTAACCAAAATTCTATGTTAATTGTGCAGGTACAATGTACAAGTTCCGAGTGGGAAGCACTGCTCGAGCTCTAGTATGGTGTCGAAAACTCCAGGAATGCCAGCGAAAGAAAAGCAGGCCTGCAAACCTCATCAATTTTGATTAAAAGACTAATTGTAATATAGTGAATGGGAGTAAACTGCTGACGCTTGTTACTCTTCCGTCTCCACTAATAATTCGTAATAGTCTGACACGTTAGATACTACAAATACACTTGTGTTCACCTTATTCGCAATGCACAGATACTCATTCGCTGCAATTTTCTACAAAACAATTCAACTATTCTTCTTAGCTTATGCGTCGTGAAAATTCGATAATGCAGCTGCCATTCTGTACTTACCAGCTGTTTTCTAATATAGTGTTATATGTTTGTTTGTATACAAATTCTCGGCATTAGCTACGAAGTGTATGGTGAGGAATAAATTATTCATACCAAAACACATAAATCATACGTTTCTTAATTTTATTTCTGACTAGAAGTCTACTTATAATGCATCTGTATGGGAATTACATCATTGGGCAACAATGCTACGTTACAAGCTAACATTTTAATAGTACATCATTACATAGAGTAAAGATATTCGTGCATGAAATATTTATGTAGTAGCGTTGCGTTGAGTTTAATAGCAGTTGCATCCGAGTAGATAATATTGATGTGGTGTGTCAACGTACACCATCAGCTTAAAGTAATTATCAATATACTTTAACTTGAAAAAAATAATTATGAACATATTTCGGAAGATGCTTTCTTAACATGGTTTTGGAAAGTTTCTCATTGTAAAAACATAGTAACTCATAATAACTCAAAAATTAGGTACCATGTTGCACGTTGAAACATATTTGCATAAATCAGAAGACGTATTTTGTCACCATTATATAATTATGTGTTTGTATTAACTCTGATTAAGTAAACACCGGTGTGCTGTAAAATTAAAAAGTTCTTGGTAACTTGCAGTTAAAGTCTATTATTAATATACAGTCGATGACCTGCTACCTTGCATCACTCACTAGATTCAAAATTGAAATTAACATTTAAAATATTTCATTGAATGCAAGGTATTGAGAGTAAGATCTAATCCAACGATAAAAGAACCACGCAGTTTTGAGATGCAGGAGCTTTACGCGACAATAAATAAAGATTATTTAAAAATGTGATTCGAGGGACTCATAAAATTGACAGTTTAGTATATATGTAATATACATTATAATGTAAATCCATGATATAAGCCGACAAAAACCCAGAAGTTTTACAGTGATTGATATAGATTATGATTGTAGTGACTAAAGAAACCATGCAAAGTCTTTTTCAATCTTTCATATATTGCCTAAGTGCAGTTTGTCAGCGTCCCCAGACGTTGTTAATCTGAGGCTGAAACTGAAACTGATATCGTACATCTTTCTCTTTATAATGGTGCGTTCTAGTTTCAGTTTCGATCACGTAAATTCCTAATTTACTATTTTCTATCACCCAAAAACTATCGCATTAACATAAGTTTTCGAAATAGCATTATCACGACGAAGCCTGCTACTGAATACTTAGTTTTAGACTAGTGTATACAATAATACCCGAAGAATCGTTTCTGTTACTTCTTTTCGCACGGAGCCATAGGACTGACGTGAGGCTGACATGACGTCATAAAATATCGTCGTTAAAGCCGGTGCAGATAACTGTTAGCGCTTCTATTATATCTTTGCTTCTGTCACAGGGAGATCGGTGCTGCGAGAAATAATTTTAACTGAAGATACTTTGGCTTGCTGATATGCAGAAAAAGTGTTCTGACCCAAGAATCTGTAGAATAAAAGAAAATGTTAATACGATTTTTTCATGATTTAATAATAATGGTTTAACTTATTTACTTACTTTAAAATTACGTAAGTTCCAATTACAGCAGACCCAATGACGAGTATTTTATACGGAGCGTCAGTGAGAATATGACACAATGCCCACGTAGACATGAATATTCCGGAAATCGTAGCTACCATCAACGAGAATCGTAACCAGTGAGATGCTGAAACATCTGTGCAGGCTGACCAACTTAGAGGTTTTTCTCTCTCTAAATTATACGGTGTCTTACAAACGGAGCAACAAGCTTCTCGATTTTCAGCAGCTCGCTAAAGAAAAATCAATAATAATTTTAGAATCGTAACAGGGAACGCAGGGAACTCTACAGTTGATGGACTAGGCAGTTATTGAGACTACGAACTTGAAGGAGCCATCGACGAAGACATTCATGATGAACACTTGCCACATCTCCTCTGCATTCACACGGTTGAATGATGGGTCCAGCATCTGTTCTATCGGGGTCATAACAGAAGTAACACCCAACATTGTCTGACAAACTTTCTTTGTCGTCAGCTGTTAAAAATTAATACAATCCTTTCAAATAATAATACAGAAAAAAATGTTTATGGATTGAAATTCGATCACTCACTCTGAGTTTCTGGTATTGTTTTGGTGGCATTTGACTGAAGAATCTTTTTGGGATTCAAAATCCAAAGTTGTTCCGGACGTGTAACATTCCAAAGCACGCAAGGGAACCATAACGCCGCTCCAATTTCTACTGCTCGGAAAAGAATATCATGGTAGTTGCGGCTCTCAACTGGAACCCTTAATTATTGCAAGTCATTTAGCAAACGCATTATTTTTTAAGTGATTAGTCATTTTTTATTAGAACACATACTTGCTTTTCCAAAATTCTCCAAGAATGTCCGATAGTATAAACACCACAGTAACCAAGAGCATTGATGCTTGTGATATCAGTCCTAGGCGAGACTGATTGAGCTGAGACAGGTTGACTGGACGCTCTAGATGATCCACCTACAGCAATTTTAGAAATTGAATAAGCGTTCAAAAACGTGTGACAAATAAATTAACAAATGTCTAAGGCTAATGCAAAGCAAACCATAATTTATACTAACAGCAGCGTTAGATTAGTATTATTAAACGCTAGCACCATTGCAGTAAAATAACTAAGCAAGAAAACTAGCTAGCTCTTTACATGCAAAAATCTCAATAATGTCAATGTCCATGCCTGTTGTTGGCTGACAAGGGCTATTGTGTCAGTTTTACTTGTAGGTGCGCCAGTCGCCCTAGCAGGGCTAAGAAGAAGGAATCCACCTCGAATCTGTTAAATGCACATCAGGTGTGGGGCAACATAACAACACAAGCACTCAAGATCAGAATAAGTTTTTACTGATCTTCTCCGAAAATTTTTGTTGTATTTTGTAAAACCAAATTATTTACAAAGTTCAAACCCATTACTTACCTTAAAGTAAACTTCAACTCCGTAGATAAGAAAAAACACCACGACGATGAATAGTAACGCAGCATAACAACCATTGAAGACGTTGAAGTAATAATTCTGGAATGCAAGAATTAGAGAATTATAAGAATTTTTGTGAATTCAAAACACTGATACAAGCAAAAACAAAGATGGTCACCTTCTCAGTTTCGTTCGTATTTGCTAACACCAGCAGTAATTGCGCGATGAGTAAAGAGTATGTAACCACGTTGAAAGCTACGAAGCCGAGAAAGGATTTGGAAAGAAATCGATGAGATTCGAAGCATACGTTTCTCAAATGGAATATCTATTAATAAATCAATTATTCTTTTATAGCTCCACATCAATAATAATTCAATATTTTTTAATTAGTTTACCTCAGCCCAAAAGCACACAATCAAAGATGATCCTGTCAGCAGCAAAGGGTAATACGCTGTCAACAAACTAAGAAGCCAATCTGCTGCCCATGTGGCCTAAAACAAAATAAAGTATGCTGTAAAAATTTAAAATATCACCTTTAACTTCATTCACAAAGCATCAATCACACAGTCAATTACTTACCGATACAGCGAAATATGCCGCTCTCAAAGATGCAGCTAGAAAGACTATTGCATAAATTGCTTTTGGTGTAGTCGGACTCAATGCCTCTCGAAAGCGATTGCCCTTTCCTACTTGTCTGCACGACATTGTTATTGCAAACAATAGTTGACATAATGAGACTATCGCTACTACTAGGTATACCGATGCCAATCCTATGTGATATCCCACATTAATTCCACCACACTCATCCCCCGCAAATTTGATCTGCAATATCACTTATCATTTTACTTATCATTGTAAATATACTTTTATTTCATCGTGAAGCCTTACCTCGCAGAAGCAAGTGCCATTGAGGCAGTCGCCATGGCCTGAACAATTGGCAGAGCACATTCCTCGAAACCAATCCGAGTAGATGTCGTGAATTAATCTCGCCATCGAATTATTCGCCACAACTCTCGTAGCAGCCACGTCGTTGACTATATTCTTGATTTTCACTCATTTACTTTTAAGTTTGTTTCCAAAGACTTTCACCAAGTCAAATTTAAGGATTCTTCCTCTTCAAACAACCCTGAAATGGAACAAAACCACTATTAACTCGTTATCATGTCTTATCAGTCCATTAGCATATATCTCTCTGGTACACATGTACTTTATTCTATCACTTTGTGTGCACCAGTGTCAGCCCAGTGCTCGTGCACCCGTTTTTTTCTGTGATAGCTTATCTACTGATAATCATGTATTTTGACATTACTAACGAAAACAATAACAATCTCTTTACTAGCACCAAATTACGACTCGATATGTGCAAGTGTTCGTCAATTAAGCTTACCCCTCTTACATATGCGTGATCCTTGTTGTTACATCGGTGAGTGACACCTTATCCTTTCACCTTCGTCACTCAAAGTCTCCAGCAAATTCTTCTTGAGTGAGACAAGTCCGACTTCTTTTTATTACAGGTACTCTTCTTGACTTACGAGATGCGAAAAATTTGGTATCTGTTGAGGCAAAAACAAGCAATTACACACAAGTCTCTACAGCATACAGCATAATATATATTAACCTACGAGTAACCACTTCAACCTCTTCAAAAAGCTACCTTGGATTTTTAATAAACAATCAAACTTTTTTTATGAAGTCAAAAAATTTCTTGTTGCAAAAACTCTTAAAAACCAGACCCTCGACAAAAAAAAGTTACACAAAACAATGACCTTCATCAATCAAGATGCGAAAAATGAGTTGATTTACTACATACAACAACTACACACAGAAGTCTAACTACTAACTATCTTACTATTATAACTGTCCAAATACTCCAAGTCTAAAAGTATTAATTTTAGGCACCTATGAAACAATACACCACACCAATACTTTGTCGTCAAATGCTGCTGCTATTATTGTAATTGTAAACTTGACCTAGAATCTAGAACAACTTCTTCTCTGTACACAGTAGGATTTAAAACAGTAAACTATACTCTAATTGCCCAATGTTGAGCAGGACAGTGTACCATATAATATCTTATATGTATATAGACCAGGAAGTGTTAATAACTTTATATTTATGTTATGTATCAATACATAAATACAACAGTCTCTGACCCTGATACCTTTATACTGTTTTTATTGGAGTGCGTTCTACTAAAAAAGACTACACCAATTCACAATTAATTTGGAACTACTGCTTACCTTATAATTAGAGACGTATATTATTGTTATTTTGATTGAGATGAGATCATTCGGGGAGTGGGGAGAATAATAGTAACACTGTCGATTTCTTTTGAGACAAGTGAAGTCTAATAAGACGAGGAATCTCTCCTGTCCAAATCGATTGTTATTGCTCATTGCCTCTTTGTCGGCCTCTGGTGGTTGCTCAGCTGATACGAAAAAACCAATTGGAGGCCGCGACACTTGGCCGCTTGAAGGCAGACCAGTCTGGCTCTCTGCGTTGCGTCTTAAGTTCCTTGTCTTGGGGTCAAGTGATACTGACTAATATGATCAATATTGAATATTATTGACTATGCATGGAGTATGAATTGGAAACTTACAAATTTAGAGATCGGGTTCTAGTCCCATCATCATACGACTACGAGACATGATATTCGTCTTACAGAGGCTTTGTGTGATGATTTACTAAGGAACTTAATTGTTCGATTGTCTTGGAGTTGGCGATCTTCGGTCTGTCGCTTAATAAAGTATATATGCATACTATTGTACACGCATAATGGAGATGACGATGGGAGATGAAATTACTGATGATGAGTAAGATTGCATACACGTAGTTAGTCTTTTAAAATGGGAACAGCCCTTGTCATTTATTGAACCGTTGAATGTTCATAGTACTTTGTGTAGTATATTTTGCTGTCATCTTTGTAAAATGTTAGTAGTTGTTGATACTTATTAGAGAACGATGATGGATATAAAGGGTTTTTTATCTTCTGAGAAGGAGATTGTAATCTAGATTAAATAATGTGAAATGCGTTGCATCAAATCTTCTTGGTGTGTGTGTGTGTGTAGTGGGTGAGTGTGTGTGTGTGTAGTGTATTTTTGCAGAAGACAATGAAAATGTAGATGCGTAGAGTAAAAAATATAATATTCTCTGAGGGCAAGGACCATCGAAAAGGCTATATTTTACTTTATTTATTAATTAAACTGATTAAGATTACATAAGTAGAGAGAACCCATCCAGTAAATCATTTTGCAAGGTTGTGGTTTTTGCCTCTGTGCCTTGATTTCTTACCTGAGTAGAAGAATTACTGATTTGTTAAAGTCAGCTTGATGTGTATGTGTGTGTGTGTGGTGGTCAGAAAGTCAGAAGTTCTTTGCATAAAATGGTATCGGCATCTATAATGCATGTACTCACACATGTGTGTGTAGTAGTAGTAGTAGTGGCAATGTTAGCAAAAAGTTGGGATGGAATATGGAATATTTATCGGGTGCAAAACAAGAAAATCCTGCATACTTTACAAGGATGTAATGAGAGTAGATCAACCTGAGATAAAAAGGCTTCCTACTCGAATCATGACACCCACGCGTCGTCTTCATCTTTGATTATCAACACATAGTCGTCAATAAGTACAAGTAGTGCATATAGTGAACCAAGAGTCACCGTAGCCGTAAAGCATGTTCTTGCAATCTTTCAATATTGTAGCTTACCATTTTATACTTCCATACCTTCTTCTGCGGTTGTCCTCTCGTCGTCTCACATGTTATTAGTCCCAACTTAATCTTCTTACCGTACCGTTCTCCCTCACTCCATAAGTCTTTTCACCTCTGCAGAATCCTCATCAGTTTCTTGCAGAAATGATATCTTCCTTCTGATCACCTAATTGCTAAAATATTGATCATGTGTTGTAAACTACAAGACTCCCACGTACTCACATACTTTGTCAATCTTTCATCAATAGTCTTACTATCTGTCAAGATAGACAATAGATGTGACAAAAACTTGTCAAGACATGCTACATTATTTTAACGTGTACGCCAACGTCTTTTGATTTTCATATTATTTTAAGTTTATTGAGTCCCTCACAAAAAAACTACACTAACAAACTAATAGTATTTCGTATTCAGTTTCCTGGAGTAAGTTTAATCGCATTAAATTCATGACAGTATTAAAGGCAATTAACATTCTAGTTTCTAGTACGAGATTTCTTGTTAAAAGATTAAGTACTTGATTTCAAGGAGAGATTTATTAAATAATGTTTTACTTTATATTTCCAAGTTAAATCCCATACTTCAAAAGACTCTGTGGAATCCTCGTAAAGGTCGTATTTTGTGGCGTGGTGGCTGTGGGAGCTTTCTATGAAACGGAAATAAATTAGTGTATTTCTTTCGAAACTCATTTTCTGCCTGCATACTTATTTATTGATGCAACCGCGTGCAGTTCAAGGCAATTAAACAGAAGTGCGAATCAACAAGGCTGAATGACGGCTTCTAGTCATATTCTACATTATGTGCTTTGAAAGCCAAAGAATCCACCCACATTCCGTGTGCTCCCTTTGATCGTATTTTCTACATGGCAAGTGGAAAGTGTAGAATTCGTCAATGGCACAGGAAACCTAGCACACTTTTACTTTCCACAAAGCTTTCCCATTTTCCTTACCCTTTACAAACCTTTCTACGAATTCCCAACTTTCCCGATTTCTTGTTGAATGAACAGTTTGAACAAAATTACACAACATGAGTTAGACTATTAGTTTCTCACACATTATATTAAGTTAGCATTTAAAGAAATCACAAGTTAAACTTTTTATTTCATCTTTCAAGTTCATATTCTCCACACAAAAAACTTAACATGTCATTTAATTGTCACAGTACTCAAAACAGAAATACTTAAGTGACGATACTGCTTTCATTATTGCGCGATTTGTATTCCTACGAATGTACTTCTTGATCTGGCTATTATGTACGAATGACAAATACTATATTAGTTTCAAACCTATTATTCACAATGCACTACTTGCGAAATGATTTATTTATTGAAACCAAGGATTTACAACGGAAACGATACGTAATACCACTTATGCGTAAAATTGAGGATTATGTCACATCAGTTAATAGCAGTTTCCAAACGAAGACTAATGCGTATTGCAAGACAAAAGAGTTGAAATGGAATTTGGATCCGTTTCAACAAGCAGCTTAGAAAGGAAGTGAGCACAGGAGTTCCAAGGAAATGGAAGGGAGGGGAGTCATGGACGATTATTCAGTAGTAAAGATGAAGCTGAAAGTTCTCGGAAGTCAGGATCGATATTTCTGAATGAAATGGCGAAACGGAGTGGTTCGTGTAACTTAGGGACGAGAAGGAGGAGGGGGAGGTTCGCAGTGAAACTCTAGTGCAACTTTCTCTTCCTTTTTTACGTCAGCCGTGTCTCTTCTTCTTACCTTAAAAGCTTCACAACTCCAGCAGGCTTCCTCCTTTCTATTAAGCTACTTCAAAAGCTCATTCATAATCATAATATGCATCTTTTATGTCCTCATTCTTACCTTATTATTTTAATGCAGAGTTGTAGTAGGTCTGAAGATAGTTAAAATCAGGTACAGCTGGAGATTTTTCTTTGTCCGGCTTCGTCTTGAACAATACTTTATAGAATACGTCAACTGATCAGTTTTATTTATAGTATTCAAATCGCAATAATTCTATTTTGGCTTCAGCGTCGGAGACAATAAAATATAGTCAGGCAAGGAAACACGATGATTGATACAAAATGTTTTGTTTTATATGCTATACACATACATACGAAAGTATATAAAGTGACTTATTGCATACAGATATATGTATAAAGTGTTTGACCTTGAAGTGAAAGCTGGAATCCTATACATGTCCCTGAAACTGTAGAAGCTACAAAAGAGCATTTACTGTATCCCCAGCTAATACAATGAGTGAGCTAGCTATTATACGTAATAAGAATATATCTTTCTATACACAGAATCTCGGCCTAAAAGAAATTTTTGATGAATTAGCCTTAGGCGTTGTTCATTCATTTCCTGGTTATGCCATAATCTCTTTCGGAATGAGCAGATGTGTACACCATAAACTACAAGCGATGTAGATATTTTCCGTAAAAACGTAGACGACGTGATGCAGTGTGATCTCCACTGGCCTATAAGTATACAAATTGTAATATGCCCTATAGTGTCGCATAGTGCATTGAGATGGGGGCCAGTTGTGTAAAACTTTGCTTTCTCTTTCGTTCCATACAGGGGCTTCCTGTCTCGGAGGTTTCCGAGAATGCTGCTAAATGGTAATTGAAGAAGGAAGACCGCCAGCTAGGACTGCTCGTGAGACACTCACAGAAGTGGGGAGAAAGTATTGATTGAAGGACTAGGTTAACAGCACAACCGTTGTGACGTAGATAATAATTCCCGTCGCCTAACGCGTCATTGCAAATGACGTAAACCAGCGGAGTTGTAGGGTATCGATCAACCATAAAGTCAAAATGCACATTGTCTCTTTATCTGCGCTTTCGCTCTCTAGTTCTCTGCAGAGCTTGAGCTCAATTAATCTTTTAGACTTCAGCATTCACAATCCCCATTCATTCATAGTCTACACGTTCATACTACGCACTCATCCTTCAAATACTGAAGAGTGAAAGTCACACTACTATGAGAGATGACTATATATAAGGATTCTGTTACTCAATTATCCACCCACGACACAGTGATACCGTTTCCCTTCCTGGTAAAATGGGACTTTCAGCAAATCTCTCGTTTTATAACATTTAATAACAACAAATGCTTCACACGTGCTTTTACTTGTCACAGATAGATTTAGATATTTCTACCTGAGAGAGTGTGGGTACATAGTTAATCTTGTTCCCAAATCAAAGTCAGCAAAAGAACGTAACATGCGTGACAAATTATGTACAATTTTACTGCTTCTGTTTTACGTAGTAATGTACTTTCGTGCGGCTCATGAATCGATATGAGAAATAAACTTGAGCGATACTGATAGGAAGAATTTGCTATTATTGGCTCATTAATGACGACAAGAGGAGAGAGTATTCAATTTCACTAGCATACGGTGGTTACTCAAACTCTTGGACCTTTCTCTCTTACGTGCCTACTATATATCAATATAATTGCGGGAGTACGCTAATGCTTGGGATATTTTGAGCCCCAAAATAGCCTTCCTAATAAATAAACTAAAGCAGGGCTAGAAATAACCTTTTAATGACGATAGTTATCAAAGTCAGGGTACGAATGGATGAGATGGTGCGGCATGTCAACGATATACAATGCTGGAGAAAGCATTTGCTGTCATTTTCTCTACTTTTCTGCGTATACTTATTTTCTCGACTTTTTTCGTAATTCTGCACGGAGACTCTTTTGTGTCATTTATAGCTAATTTGCATGCATAGTGTATTCATATTTTCATGATGAGGAAGGTATTGGATTTTGTGACTGATACTATGCAAATTCTAGTATGTAGGGTTTTTGTCCATTTTACTGTAAGATGATGTTGCATTGCACAAATCTGTTAATGACTTGAAGCCTATCTTCTTTGAGGTTTGAATGGTTCAAAAAATGAAAAATGCAGAAATGTAAAGCGCTTGAAAGATGTTCAACATGTACATGAAATGTTCTATACGAATAGAAATGTCTGCAATTTTAAGGGAATACAAATCATAGTGAGCCTTAAATGGAGAAGACTTAGTCTAAAGAGTCTAAACATAAAATTTATAGATAAGGATCGGGAATGGATTCGGCAAGTTTTTGGCCAAAGATTCTCATCAGGCTTCTGTTCAAGAGATGAAAGCATCTTCGTAGAATATTTTGAAGAAGAAAGGATCTTGTCGCCTCTAAATATGAGTAATATGACACATGGGGTAGAATTGATGTTCAAATAAGGGAATGAAGACGACCACTTGACAACATTTACAAAACTCCACATTTTTTTCTCTTAAGGTGAAGGAATCAAAATGGTTTTGTCTGTTTGGGTTCACCCACCCACGTGCGATTATTACCAGCTGGGAACTCGCGTTATTTTATTCCTTTATACTACAGTGTAGGAAATGAAACTATCACTTAAAGTCTAGTCTTTCATTGAAAATGGCAATGAAAAATGACGTAACCATGTGCATAATAATATTATTTTCTGTGTATTCACGCATCAACACTACTTACTATGCCTTTGTCTTGTATCTAATACCTAAAAGTTATAAACTATCCCTATAGCGTTATTCATTCATAAAGCTTGTGTAGATTTCGTCTCAAATTCACTTTGCTTCGTAATACAATTCAATTTAAGCTTTATATTGTAATGTGTTGCTAATTACTAAAACAGTTGATATGCACACAGCAATTACTTTATTTGAATATGGTTGGATGGCTCTATAGAATTCATCTCAATGTTCTACACGAACGAAGCTTCGTAGATGCAAACTCGCTGTTCTATTAAATGTACTTGGAAGATACAGACGACTCAAAGTGCATTGTTCATCTCTTTATACACGTGGACATAATTGAAATGGGAGGAGAATCTCAACTACTTCATTAATAAAGATAAATCAACTCTATTTCCTTTCCAGACCTGTGAGTAAAGATGTTTTATGACAAAAGTTGAGATTTGATTCCAAAAGTATCCATGAAATTCCCAAGTTACAGCTCAAATTTCTTAACAGATGTTATACTTTTTATCATTCAGGCAGCAGGCTGACGTCATGGGTGTAAAAATGCAGTCAAACTTTTCGAGGCTGTAAAAGAAGGAAGAATCAGTGTGAGGGAACCCATATGTCTGCAACTCTACAAAGATCTCTCAGGTTTTCTTGTCTTGTTAAGTCTTGTACACACATACAAGTGTATCTCCTCAGCTGACTTTATGTGCATGAGATCCTTCTAGGGTACTTAGGTACTCCGATTCCGAGATCTCACCAGCTCTTCCTTTATACATATGCATTTTTCATCGTTGTAAGAAAATCACAATTTACTAGCTGGCTTTCTTAAGTAGCTCTTATGGTAAACATACTTCATTTGAATCTCCAAATTGTGTCCGTCCACATTTAGTGTAATTTCAAGTACGGTTGTTCCACTTCAATCACATCCAGGAATGGAATGCAGTCTTAGAAAAGAACACACGTACTTGATTTGATGTACTCGTTCTATTAATCCTCACGTATCTCACTGGTCAAGTATGAAATTCATTAATTTCAAATAAGTCTTTCTTAAGACGCCAATCGAGTCCTATAAGATTATTGGATTATGAATTCCTCTACAGAATTTAAATTTCCTGTACATTCAGTTTATCCTGTGTATATATAGGACAAAAATTGAATTATTGTTGTGATTTGTGATTGAGAAATCATAAAAAGTATGCTAGAAACCTGTAATGCACGCGTGTGTTTTTAAGGCGTAGTGTGTCCTTTTTTTTTATTTTCCGTGTCAAAAAGTTAATAATGAACAACTTACCTCGTTGATCACAGCATCTAATCGAGGCACACGATCACCACAAGCTTAAGCACAACATCATGTAATTATTATTTGTTGCATAAAACAGCTTCTATCCTGTAAATTCCGAGTAAAGCGAGCTGCTGCTCTGATTGTATCCAAACAGTACATCAAGCCAAAATTGATTTCCTTACCATGAACTTGATTCTCTCTGCTTGTGCTAGTTGTGGCTCCATTTCCGTATAGTCCAGTACACACAATCCTTTCTCTGGTGTTTTTTAGTACGAAGGATGGTTGGAGTTGGATTATATGATACTTGTTTCTCTTCACCAAATCTGAGACGTACCAATATGATATGAACATGCACGCTAAGTACAAGAGAGAAACAAAAATCCATGACTCGTTAGCATATTTCCTATTTTGATGTACTTCATTTCACGGATCTCATGGCAATCTTATTTACATGCATCAATATTAGTGAAGACCATCATGCTATGCTCTCCGTGGAAAATTGATCAGCTACACTTAATATTTTCTTTTCTGTACAAGATTATCTTTCATCTTGGAAAAAATCTTGCTCTGCCTGGAACACATATTACCTTTCTTTCCATGTGAATTATGCGAAGATGATTCCGTTGTACATTAATTACAGGAGCTGAGAAGGTGAATGTGATGAAAGTGATTTACTTATGCATCTTATCTGACGCGTAGACTGAAGATTTAAATACTTCAAGAATATTTTCATGAAAACATTCTTTGACAGATTTGTCCAGATATGATTGTCAGGTTTACTAACTTTAATGAATGTGTTATTATAACGAAAACAAAAACTTGCGTTAAGAGCAGCGTTGTTCGATGAACTCATCTGAGGCAAAAGTTTTTTCGAAGTACCCTAGAAGGTAATTGTACCACAGGGAGAAGAAACAACTAGACCAAAATGAATGAGTTGTAGTTAAGCCAAGCCAAGGGCACTTTAGAAGGCGTTGTCTCGTACTCTACACAAAAGGCAAAAGATGAGTACACCCCTATAAAAAACGCCCTATCACCCTTTCACTTATGAATTGCATTGTAATGAAGTCACCGGTCACTGTCTCTCCTGAACTGTCCACCGTATGGTCATCAAAGTAGACTAATTTGTCATTCTAATCGATCTTCCTTTGAATTTCTTTGCTTGAAGTATTCCGTCATAACAAAATGATTGTGTATCGGTGAATCACCACTGTAGGCCTATTCTTAGAGTGACTTTCAGCGACATAAATGTATCTTGGGTACCGTCACTTCTCTCTTGCAGTCCATCTTCAGTTTTACGACTTATAGAACAAGTCTCATGCTCATCTACATTTGTTGGGTGCTGCAACCAGCCATAAAACTCAGATAGGTGGAAGGTGCAACGCGTATATCTAGATTTTAATGCCATTGTGAATGAAACAAGAAAGATCATCACCACCAGAGAATCCTCGAGTACACAGTACACATGTTCATATATTCTTAGTTTGTATTTTACATAGAGAATGTACATCAAAATAAAAATCACATAATAATATATTTGGAACCATTTACAGTGTGCAGGTACAACGTTTCTTTTTAAATTTTTGATTTCCTTATGAAGAGACAATAAGAGACCAAAGAGTATGCGTCTGTATAATCTGAGATTGAAAATCGTCACAAAATATTCATCCAGAGATCTCATTAACAGTAATTCGCAACCTGCGAAACTCGTAGATAAATTAATAACAGCAATCCAATTGGTAAGAGATGTTAATGGAAAGATTTTGAACTTATTTCTCAATAAAGCTTCAGACTAAATAAATTTCAGATTATTTGGTATCAGTGATTGTACAAATATATACTGCGTGTGCACATGTTTTTCCGTAAATGAAATAACAAGAGTTTAACAACAGCGTATAAACTTTATGCATATTTAATTAAAACTGCTTAGAATCTTCTATCATTCGACATACCGTGTGCTCAGTTAAATCATTTACGTAATACCTTGTGCATTATGCAAGTATGTGACATTGCAGTTTAAGACATTTTACGCGTAAATTAGTGTTTCGGTTTCGGTATGACATTTATCAAACACCCAATGATTATTTTAGGGTAACACACTCCACGAAGAATCACCTCTACTTTATAATAGGGTATAATATGAATTACTCACGATCAGCCAATACATAACAACGTCAGCAGTAGGGAGTAGTAGTTGTAAATGTGTAATGTATCAATGTATGAGACAGTTTTAGCTTATTTGTGCACAGATTTGACAGCACTACACGACTAGATAATTAGTAGAAATGACTTGATTAATGTACGTTATACATATAGGCCAATAGTGTTTGATTGAGCAGAAAAGTTAACAAGGGAAAATACGTGCTACACTGTAAGACACACTTAAACACTCAAAAGATTTTGTGATGGCCAGATCGAATGACCTGGAAATCCAGTGTTTTGTTACATAGTTATTAGGTACACATAAATCTATAAGTTAATTATAACCCATAGGAAGCATTAGGAAAATACGCTTGTTTGAACGAGCATAAAGGACAAATAGTAGTAGTATTTAATTAGTGAAACGAATGAATAAAACCCAAGGTGACGGAGTTCCTGGAGAATGAATGAGATGATGTGTTCATTATTATATCGTGTGTTCATGAAACTTGATGGAAGATATGCAATTTGATACTATAATAGTGTTCATTTAATGAGTTGTTTGTACTAGTGACATTCGAGAAGCTTGATCGGGTGATAGTACATACTGACAACTGATACTATCTGTCACAATATAAATTATGATTGTGTCCTATTGCAAATGTTCTTTGTGGTGAATGGATGGTTCATACTGGATAAGCATAAATGTTTCTATAAAGTGACGTAGTTAAACAACAATTACCAGGTGGTTCATTTCGTTTAAAACATTTTTGAGCATATGTAAAATTGGTGAATTTCAGACTACAAAGAAATCGGAAAATTATTTTGTTATTGGCCACTTGAATGGAATCAATCACGACAACGACATAATATTTCTAGAAAATTATTACTCGCTATATGGAATACTCAAAGATTGTTACAACGAAACAAATCACCCTGTAGAACGAGAAGTTTGTAAACAGGAGAAAGTCCACATGCTCTTTCTACTCTGGAACTTTCACCATTAATGTCTCGTGTTCCGGAAGTTTATAACAAAGATTACGGACAAATAAACGTAACGAGAGCTTTTGTGATTGTCATGCAAATTTCACATTTAATAATCTGAAATACATCTCATTTTTGCGAAGATCATAAATAAGTTGCGCTTAGATATAACTTATACCGCGGTACATGCATCTTTAGCTGAAGAGGAATGTAAGCAAAATACACGATATTTAAGAAGGTTGAAAAAATATATGTAGACATTATCGAACAATCATATAGTTTTAAAATTTGTCAATAGAATACAAAACAAAGTCTCCGATTTGAAATTAATGACAGTTACTTATCATTGTAATAAATACATGTAGAGTACAACATATTACCGATCTATTTGCAGGGAGTAGTAAAGAAAGGGAGAAAGCTGCAACATCAGACATTACATATACTAACATACATGCATTCATTCTACAGCACTATAAAGGACTACATCTGCAACAACCACTGAGGTGGTGACACTTACAACCTGTTGTTAAAAAACTTTAAATATTTGATAGCTACACATGCTATACCCGTGGATTTAGAATAAAATGGCAGTAGTTCTGCTATAAAAATTAAATTACTTTCACTTACTTGTAAGTTACTTTGTTAAGGTACAACAACAGCAAGAAGTTTGATAGCGCATAATACTCTTCATAATCATTGTCACTATACTTGTGTACTTGTAGCTTTGATTGACTAAATAGCACGAATTCACAATATATATATGTATGTGTGTGTATCATATATGTCCTCACGCCCAATTGCACCATCAAAAGTTTCCGGCCTCCACACAACGCTTGACTTCACAACATTGAATAATTAACATATAAGATCCTTAACAACCCTTATCTTTTCTTATTACACTACTACATTCAAGTGTTTGTTGAACAGTAAGGTAGTTTTTGTGGGGTGAGTTTCATAGTTAACGTACAATTACGTCAATGCTTACAATTATCTTTTTATGTATGTGTGCGTGCTTCACAGCACTGGACATCAAAAATACAAACTTCTTTTATAGCTGCAGTAATATGCAAAAATGTAACAACACCAACTTATCATTCATATACGCTTATTCTACTCATTAATAGTCTGAATATACTTTGGATTCGTAATGAACTCCATCTTATCATCGGGAAGTTCGGGTACATATACCAGAAGACATTGAGATTATCTCGGTTACGCACCACCGTACTTGAGGGTACTTATCAAGAATTCCTCACAATTACCTCACTATTCTTACACTTGATAAAGCTTTTATAATAATGTACGTTTGGTTTGTTAAATGACTACTTACGACCAAGTAAACGACTACTTTCTATCCTTCCAATAAGTGTATAATCGAGTATAAGATTTATATTATGTGTATGTACAAATGCGTGTGTAATCAATATTAATAATCCTCACAAAGAATATTATCAGTCAAAGTTAACATCATTTTGTGACCAAACGAATTCTTCATAAACAGCAGCAATATGACTCGTCTATTCCCCATGGAATTTGCCTGTACATTAGCATTTTTAATTCTCACTTTCCTCCTCTAATATCATGAGCTCATTTGCTTCCTAACAACCACATGGAACCACCTTCCTTTCTGTTATGAAAATGAAAAGAAAAGATAATAAGTAGTATTTTAAAATAATACTATGCTCTCGTACCGACAGCCAAAAGGAAATAATTGATAAGATTTAAACGCTTTCAAAGACTGGTCAAAATTGATTATGGTGTAAATGTTAGAACCCGAAATCTACGAAATCGAAGGAAAAGTATAATTCTGACATTAGTATACTGGTTGTGTTAGCTATACGATTGTATACATACGAGAGAGAGAGAAATATCTGATTACTATCGACACGTAATAAAATATCTGAGAATCATACAATGGGTGAGATGGGAACGGTAGGATAGTGTGTGTGTAACATTTATTAGTGTAATATGCTGCAGCAGCAGAGGCTGACTCGGGACGAAAAGTATATGTATACGTGTTGATTGAAGGTGAAAGTGAGATACGTATTCAGTATTCTTACTTCGCTGCTAGATAATATAGCATATGTGCCTGCTTGTGCAAATGTGAAACTTCTTATACAGTGACTATATGTTAACATTTGATAAGTTCAGGAGTTAATGAGACAGAAAGAGAGAAAGAATCTAGTAAGAGACTCTTTTGCTCATCCTATTAAGTCATTTTTGAGAATGAACTACTGTAGAGCCGTTTTGATGGATATATCTAACGAAATACATCGATATATAAGCTCCGAGTGGTCCAAATGGAGACTCTTCTATTTAAATTTACTAACACATTAATAGTATATAGTATATTGGATGAACAATGAAGGACGAGAGTTTGGTATATCTTGCGAAGACATATGTAACACGAAATTCAGATGTTTCCATTTGTGAAGGAAGTGATGTATAGGAGAGGTAATAGTAGTAGTAATCTTAAATGGAATCATTCAAGTATTGAGACACACCTTGTTCAACTGATCACAAACCCGTGGTCACGACAATGTCTTGGGAAGTGATAGTGTGGGGCAAGTTGGACTGAGCAAGACGCTGTTGAGCTTGACTATTAAGCTGTTGTTGAGACATTGACGGGATGGATTGCTGTGGGGGTGGTGCTAACATATGACTTGGAGGAACACTCGGAGGACCCACGACGCCTGTTCCCCCACCACTTGTACTTGTACTGCTGGAAGAGGATGCACTCGCAGCAGCTGCACTATTAGAAGAACACTTCTCCCTTCGTGTCCTCAATTTTGTGTGAACTTTGGCATGTCGCTTCTTCTCGTCAGATCTCGCGAACTTTCTACCGCAAGTGTCACAGGAGAAAGGCTTTTCTCCTGTGTGTGTCCTTACGTGAGTTGTCAGATGGTCAGAGCGAGAAAAACTTCGCATGCAAATCCTGCATTGAAATGGCTTTTGTCCTGTGTGGATTCGTATGTGTCGCGTGAGTTCATCTGACCTACTGAAACGTCGGTCACATCCTTCCACAGGGCAAGCATACGGTCTTTCATGTACCGGAGTTTTGCTTGGTCGATTTGGATACCGTCTTGGCTTGACTGGAACAAGACGGAGAGGTCCAGCCTGCAACACAACAAAGAAGACAAACAGAGTTACATCAAGTGTCATGATTTTACATGAACAAATATTGAATGAAAAAGTAGAAAGATTCGGTCATTACTTGGAAGGAGTCTCCTACCTGAGACAGAATCTCATGTCCTTTGGATGTACTCGGGTTATACTCAGCCAGTCCAACTGATTGTGCTGCTGCTGAGGAATCGTGAGAAGTGGTTGTCTCAACAGACGGTGGACCCCCTGCACAGTATTCTGGAAAGGGTTCTTGTTTTGGTATGACTAATTGTTCTTGAGTACTTTGGTCGAATTCTGAGGTTGCCCACGGATGATACTTTTGTTGCTGCTGCTGTTGCTGAGGTTGACTTTGCTGAGGTTGAGTTTGCTGGCGAAATGGATCATCCGTGAGAGAAATACATGACGGATCAAAATTAAACTCTGACTGGGATGAGACGAAATGGGAAGCAGAATTGGGAGTCTCATTAGAGAAGGAGAGTTGCTGTGGTTGAGATGTCGGGGTAAGGATGCTAAAAAGTGGAGCATAAAAAGTTCTATCGGGCGAAGGAAGAATCCAGTTGATTCCTCCAGTGGGAGAACCAGCAGATTGTGGCAACGGAGTATTTAAGGACGATTGCCCTTGTTGCTGACTCAGGTTGGGCATTGTCACCCTTAATCTTTGATGTGGAGGTTGTTGTTGCTGGTGCTGTTGATGCTGCTGGTGTTGCTGCTGTTGTTGCTGTTGCTGCTGCTGATTGTGAGCATGAGATTCATCGAGACTTTGATGATGAGGAAACATTTTGGGGCTACTTGGAGGACTGGAAACGGGAGTTGTGTGATGGGATGAAAGCGTCAGTTCCGTATCTAAGGAACCTATCATTACACACACGAGCCAACTTTGTTAAAATCAGACTACCTGGCACGCGTTAACAAACACAAACACCATCATCATCATCAACAACCACCTTATCTCCTTAATATGTATATACATTGGTGCAGAGGCATTTCATTAAGGCAGAGGATTGAATCATCTCTGCCAAGGTGCAATAATAAATACTAAAACATCCAAAATTACGAGTGTCTCACTAATCAAACAAACTGAGAGAGTGTGTACTAGTGTATGTCTGTGCAGTAGTGAACACACTTTAATGCCTTCGAGTGATAAGAATAATAAGGAGACGTGTGTGTGTAGATGTACAAATAGGAGACCAACAGGTACGCGCTCTCATATTATGCAAAGACCCAACCTACCTATCTTCTCATCATTTGTACGTCTTAACTGGTTCCTCAACCTATAATCTTGTCTTCCTCGTACAATTGACTGCATGCAACAACAAGTGCTGGATGCCCATGTAGTATAAAGAGAGATACACACACACTACGCCTACGCGTTTTCGGAATGAGACATGCCTGAAAATAGCAAAACTCCCTTTCTCCACACTCTCCGAACTAAAACTAATGATGACGTCAAATCCAATCTTTCTGCAGTCTGTGTTTGTTATTCTCTAGTGCCATGCGGACTCTCTCCGTCCTACCCGGTGTTTCTCTTTCTCTCTCTACTACAACTAATACTACTACACGGCTTATGCATATGCTCTGGAGTGAATTCTTCTTGGCAATAACTCACGGTTTTGATGATGACAAGGGTGTACATAAGGGAGAATTAAAGGGTACACTTACCAATCGGAGGAGGATCTAAGATTGGCACACTGGTGCCGAAGAAACCACTTCCGGCAGCTGCAGTGACTGGAGTGTTGAGACTGTCTTCAACTTTGTCGAAAGCGTCTGCAGAAGACTTGGAGTCGAGTTTGTCGAGAGAAGTCTCTGACAACTTGGAAGGACTGAAGGGATCTCTCTTCAGCAGCTGTGGGGATGAAGGGGGCGAAGTGGCAGTTGGAGGTGAAAAACACAAGAGGCTAAGTGAGACACAAGGAAGTACCCGAGCTTTCTTCCGTTCAGGTAACTCCGGGTTAGATCCCGGACTTGGGAAGGGACACAGTGTCAACACGGGATCTTCTATCATTCTCATATTGGTGACTGAATTCTCTCCTTCGGTTCTTGAGGACGACTCCGACTCTGCTGAACACAGAGAAGAAATGGTAGTGTCAACCGGAGTGACCGGCGAACCTTCCAATGACAATGACTTATCCACAATTTAACCACACCAAAGTCAAGTCTCCTGAGAAAGACTCTTTACTCAGGCCCGACTTGAACCAATATGCAAACTGCTGCAACTCTCTTTTCAGTATTTCTCACACACGCTTACACACACGTGCTCTCAACTTTCTCTCTCTCTCTCTCTCTTCTCTTGAGAAGAGGCAGGCAGGCAGGCCTACTACCACCACCAGATGATTTTGAGACACTTAGGCCTCAGAGAACCACTGCAGACTGTGTGACAAGAGCGAGAGAACTCCTCATTATATTTACTAACAGAGAGATGAGGTTGTGTGTGGAATGTCGAGATCCACCACTTGTTGTATCATGTGTGTGTATATATAAGAAGAAGTAGTAGTCGAAGACGCGAGAGAGATCAACAGAGAAGCGGCTGGTGTGAGATGTTCTGCAACTCACTGCTCGCTCGCAACTGAATGAGTCAACAGGAGAGAGATGCAGATAAATTTTATGAATGAAATCACCTTGTCCCGTGAACCACCCTTTCCCCAACTTCTAAGGGGATCATGACGTAAAAGTTACGAGCACCAGTGACGTCTTTCACTCTACACGTAGTCTCTCGAACACTCCGACTAATACCCATACCACCGATCCCTCCCGATTTCTTTCTCTCATAAGCTTAAGAGGCCACACACCGGATCTCGCTCTCTCCCGTCTTTCTCTCCGAACACCATATAATAATATATCGACTCGTCATCTCTCATCACCACAACTTTCGGAATGATATGCAGCAACAACCTATCTTTATAGTATATATTGTGATGCTCACGGATTTAATTCACATGCAGATATTTCACTTTTCCTTTCTTCTCTCTCCCTCCAGTTATACTTACTCACATTTACTACACACATGCCACTCATTTAAGCTGAATGACATGTACGCTTTCTTTTCTGATTATTATATAAGTATGTCATCTGTGCTAAGTCTCATGTACTTTGGCTTTTCACCGGCATCCTCCTTTCTAGATTCTCACAGGTGTTTTTCCATCATCTAACTTAACCTAAAGCTACGTGTACGACCCACACAGTTTATACACTTCATGTGTATACTGCCTAAAGACTTCCCATTCATAATTTGCAGTTGGAGTACACTTGATTTTCATGGAGAGAAACTTTCTAGTAGTACAGTTTACTCGTTTAAATAGAGTGAGTACGTTTGTCGAGTCTAAACACCTTCGAGGTAAAACAACAAACGAACGGAAACGGCCAGTAACTCGTATTTCGTGCATAGTATGAAACTGCAACCACCCACACTTAATGACACATTCCTATTCTAACTCATTTACACGTTGCTACTCAGGCTATGGATTATGCAATTCTGTGTAAATTTGACTTCGAAAAGCAGCAAACTTTTACTTTTAATTTCTTTGCAAACTTTGAGAAAGCAATGTCATTCTGAAACATTGTTAGTTGAGTTTATTGTTCATTTTAATGCAGTACACATGTTTCAGGTTGCTTCTTTAATTTGTTCTTTCTAGGATTACATTCCGGTGTACATATCAGTTTCTTTCTCGTCGTGAGTAGCATCATCATCATCATAGTTTCATCTGCCTTTTGTTTCCTTATCCACCCACACCTGCTTTCTCTCCCGGCGAATTTCCCTCAAGTGCCGCTTTGCTTTCTCTTCCCACATTACTCTTGGGAGTCGCATAGTCTCATGCTCGACTTTTAATTTCTTTTCACGCTAACAGGTTTCTCACCTGTCTACGTTCTCACGAGCCGATAAGAACAATCCAAGTCTGCTGAATCATTTCCATCATGTCCGTGCTAAGCTATGTTTATTCTCATTTAAATTCAAATCAATGATACTGCGATACTCTAACTGAAAAAATATTTTGAGGTGAGTTGAGTCATTAGGAAAAGCTTCTTAATTAAGATACAATGAAGACGGGTCTATTCAGTCAGTTCTAGTTAAGTAAGTTTCAAATCTGTTTGGCTCTTTCTGGGAACATTGTGGGCAGTAATAAGTGTTTAAAACGTTAAAATAAATCAGTTGAAATCATTATTTGCTTTTGAACGTAGAATTGGTTGATTGTGTTACGAAAATGTGACCATAGTAATCTAATAACGAGACACTATATACTTTTTACTTTCGAATTGACTTATCTTTAGTTAGAGTGGATGTGGTTTTGTTACGTATGTACGTTACATAAAGGTAAGACAAATTTAAAGCTGCTTTTATTTGTTGAAATAGAATACTTTAATGCCATCAGACATGGCTAGCGATGGTCTCATGTTCCTTTAATCTGAAGAAGTGAGTGAGTCGACACAAGTAGTGCAAGGGCAAAGGGATAAAGCGATAATAAGAGGCTTTGAGAATGAGATTTGTGTTCACTAGATGCAAATGTTGCGAGTTGCTCACAGGTCTGTAGCTAAATAGTGTCTGAGGAGACTGAGAACATCCCGAGATATTTGGTGTATGTTGTGCTGCTAGCATATAATATGAGTTAAGAAACGTGTGGGCTTATGAGATAAATGCAGTTAGGAAGAATAATTCAATTAAAAATGAGTAACTTGAGAAGGTTGAGGTTTGGCACGAATGAGAGAAGCAATCAAACGATCTCTCGTGTTTGTCTTCCTTATAGTAATTAGTGTAAGATATCTCAGATGTGTCTCGAGTCTAGAGAGGCATTTACTACATTGAGTTACTAACAACGCGAGAAGTTTTTCTTGCATTGCAGAGGCTGGTCTTGAACTTGGCCATATAAGGTAGGACGAGTGGTGCCGATTGGAACCGAAGGAGATTACGTAATCTCTTCGAATAAATCGGCGAATTTGGCCGAGAGACCGTATATGTAAATAGAGAACTGGAAAGAGCAAACCCCACTCATTCTTTGCCTTTAAGAATCACACACTCCTTCTCAACCGCCTTCAGACTATCATCAGTCTGCAGCCATTCATTACAAACACCAAGAGATCTCTCATATCAATTTGAGCCTCATCTCAACCTACTTTTTAGCTAGATGCTTCTGACTCTCAATATCCTAATAGTCATGATTTCCAACCGCACACTCACTAAATCAGTGTGAGGTTGGAGGTGCGATGCCCAAGAGATGCCCACACGACCATACATTAAACTCATCATCATCCAGTCTCATCAAAAAGAACAACACTCGCCTAATATCTTTCAAATAAACGAATATTTAACAACAAATGCCCACACATCAAATTAACTTACAACTAACAATTGCCCTTTTCACAGCCAAATTCAAGAATAACGAGCTTCCTCTTTTGCTTTCTCTTTTCTCTTTCCTCTACTCGCCACTATCGCTAGTCGGCTCAGAAAATAAATATCTCCTTAATTACACCTACTCAATTTTATAATTACTCGAGGAGAACATAGAATCGGAAAAATAAAATGACAAATGAAAGCTCACATACACTTAAGGCTCGATTGTACGCCATAGAGAAACCCCTCCCGTTGGGGTAAATTGAGAAACCCGTCTTCATGTGAACATATGAGAATATATGGGTCTCGTAAAGTTTTAATT
>Ga0194135_10000284_pt1 | contig 29341 bp, 23 predicted proteins | sample LitLau_LLRF_2013_FD_134024 | JGI IMG/M metagenome (GOLD analysis project Ga0194135, IMG submission 134024) | Freshwater sediment microbial communities in response to fracking from North America - Little Laurel Run_MetaG_LLRF_2013 (version 2) | ecosystem: Environmental > Aquatic > Freshwater >... | reverse complement strand
TATAGTTGGTTTGCTTTCTCCTTTTATTCAAGCTAATAAAAGGAATAAGTTGAAAACTGAAGAGGCCTTGAGGACAAATGATTAAGCCACGACAGATATGCATTTATTATAGGGATGATGCGAAAACACACACTCACGGGGCCCCTCCAGAGATTTTTATTTTGTATGCATCTCGTACTGTCTTTCATTTGATGCAATAATTACACTGTAAAGTTTTGTAGTTTGGCACACCCCGTCGCGTGGGATTGGTGCATTGCACCCTCACAACAACTCACAATATATCTGTACTATAAGCTTATTCGAAGAAAACTTTCTATGTATGTGTGGCAAAGTTCCCCTTACGATGATGACGGAGGAACCTTCATCCATCCATCTGCCAAGCTAAACTCATCTAATACTTTCTCTCTTCCGCCTTCATCATTATTATTATTTTGATAATGTCGCGTCGGGCAGAGTATAAAGAAACTTTGGATGTCTCTTCTCCTTGCCTAACGAAGAGTGAGTAATAGCATTTAAAAGTAAAGGCATTTGAAATAAGATGGAAATGCTGAAATGAATACAGAAGTGAGTAAAAGTTAACAAAACTTGAGGCAAACAATTCCCCTCTACATAGACAAGGCTTCACGCTGAGTTTCCCAACGAACCCACAGCTTTCATCCAGGCCAGTACAAAGACTCTCGACTATATGAACCGTAGCAAGTATAGAGGTACTCGTCGTTGTCGTCTTCGTCGTCGTCGTCCTCATTTCTATTTTTAAAACATTCTTGCACTTGGGTGTGTGTTGTTATTTTGGCTTGGAAGTTATTGGGTGTGGTTGAGGAGTAGAAAGCTACAAAAGGGTGCCTATGATTTCTACAAACAGTCTTGTCATAAGTTTGTGGCTTTTTGTAGAATGAATTGCGGAGACTCTTTCATTTATTTCTCACCATATTCCGCCATCATCATCATCATCATGATCGTTCGAACGGGAAAACGAGGAGTCCAATAAAGTGCTTGAGTAATGGGATCCATCACGACTTGTGAAGGAATGTCCCCTCTCGCCTCTTCTTCTCTCAGCATCATCTCAAATAGTCGCAATTTTGTTCTTCTGCTATCTCCTCTCGAGTAGTAGTTTCTTTTTTCGAGAGAAGTACAAATGTCATCTTCACAAAGTTTTTGTATCGCTTTTGCCGTGCCCTCTTTACCGTTTTATTAATCTTTTTCATGGGGAGAAACTTGTAAAAAGTGTTTTTATGGGCGACAAGATCCCCACACTCCACGAAGAAACATATTTTGCATTTAGTCCGTTGCGCCTCGTATTAATACAGATGCTTTTGCTTGGAGGAGCGAAAAAAGGCGTGTTTTGTGGTCTCTCTCGTCGCGTAATGCTGTGTAATGTAATGGCTTTGGGGTGAAAGGAATATTATTATATGGGAGTCCATTGTAAGATAAGCTGGTGTCATTCTGGATTTGTAATAAAACGCAAAGACCTCGTCGTCGTAGGAAATGTGTTGAAATGTTGTTGTTGTTGTAAGTTGTAATTCAGGAGTGAAAAGTGTGTTTCTCCAACTTTTTACAGATAAAGGAGAGCCACCGGTGCCACAGTCCGACGAGGGCTTCCTCAACTTCACTCAAGTCAATCGAAACCACACCGGGTGGTACCAGTGCATCTCTCACCATCCCATGGGCAAATTCTCCTCTGTTGGCTACTATCTCACCGTCAGATGTATGGGCGACACAAAAACTTTTATAAACTAAATTACAGTCAGTGCGGTTATCGATCTACTAGCCAATATTATTAAGTAATTGGGTTCTAGAGAACCACACGGCCAACGTTCCAGCGAAAGATAAACATATTAGTACAACTAGTACAAGCAGCAGTATTACAGTATTCTGTATTTCAGGGTTCACTGAGTGAATTGATGATGGTCCCTTTTTCTTGAATGATTGACATGACATTTTCTAACTAACGGAATAAAAATTGCAGATGAGCCTACAATAGTTCATCAACCACCACAAAGAATAGAAGCTACTCTGGGGGAACGAGTCCACATGAAATGTGGAGCTGATGGAAGTCCCTCTCCAGCCTTGTGTTGGAGCCGCATTGGATACGGAGGCTCGCTCACAACCGTTGGCTCTGGACAGGAACTCATCATTGATAAGATACTGTACCAAGAGGCCGGGAATTACAGGTGTGTCGCTCAGAATCGCCCAGGCCTTGAAGAGCGTCGGGCCATCACTCACGACGTGTCTGTCGTTGTCTCGGGTCAGTAGTGGACATTTCCACGTTATTTAGTTTTATAGCATTTGTTCGGAGTTCGGAGTTTTGTGCTGAAACATCGAAAGAGCAGAGGAAAGATGCGTGCTGTCGTATATTATTATTATGTAGAACACATATGGACTGGGCAGGAATATCAAATTACATGCTAGATGATTCCTGCTCCTCATGCACACATGTAAAAGAGAAGCTGGAGCATATGAAAGCAATAGAAGAGCGAGATATGATGCATTAGAATTGCGATCGCCGACAGTCACTACGGTCCAATCCGTTTCTCTGTGTGTGTGTGAATCCAGGCCAACTCTCTGGTCTTAAAATTCACACATCCATAAATACCACCGGGTAATCGGTAATCCACTCACCACGTGTTTTCGCAGTCGTTAAAAACAGACTTGGACATTTACTTGAGAGAGAGCGAGCGGATTACTCTCACCCCGTTGAGAGCCTCGGTTAGAGCTTTATCGTCGCGTTGAAAGTTGAGGATAAACTTGGGAGAAAGCAATTTCCCAGATGACAAGTCAGGGGTTTGTGTCTGAATAAATTAGTCCCTTTGAAGTGAAGTCTCACAGAACTGGCAGTGTGTGTAGTTGGGAGAAGTGATGTGGAATTCATGAGCGAGTCTCTTTTCGAGTTTCATAAGTCAATCAGGAGGAGACGAAGGAAGAAGGGTAGTAGAAAGAGACCCTCTCTCTCTAGCTCGAGATCGATACGGAAGTCCGTCTCATTGTCTGTGTCCGTTTCTCAATCCAAGTTGTGTGTGAGCATCAATCGTTCCTTTGGGATGCGTCTTGTGTACTTGAATATAAGTCTCAGATTGGGAAAACCAGAGTGAGAGAGCAGGGGAGACAGAAACCAATCTTTCCTTTTCGCCAAGAGTTTTACTTTTTCTCATTCAGCCAAGAAGAAGGAGAGAGAGAGAGAGAGTGATATGTGTTTTTTCTTGGTCTTTTTGCCACAGGACGTCCAGTGGTGTACCCTACGAACAGGACAATAATGGGATTCACAGGACAACCCTTATCCCTGAGCGTGGAGATGTGTGCCAACCCAATGCCCGATCGGTCCTTTTGGATCTTCGGCTCGACTGCCCTTCGACCTGGAGCCAAGGCCAGGAACAAATACGTAGCCCAGCAGCTCACCGTAAGTCCCTTTTGTGTCATTAATGCTCGGTAAATAATGACGGGGAGATGAGAGCCTTTTTATGTCTCCTAATCGGATTACGAACAAGAGAGTTGTGAATGGATCTTGAGGGAAAGTGGAATTAAGAAATCTCTTAATGAGATGTTGATGATGATGCTGCTCTCCTTCAGCATCTCTCCGATTATGATGACTACAAATGTGCGACTGTAAACTTCTTTATCTCTTCGCATTTACTCAGAACGACCAAACTTTCTCCGTCAATACGTATAAGATATCTACTTAGTCTCTCGCCAGTTCCTCCGGAAAAGGACTTAAATCCATACGTCTTTATTGGACCATTTAATGGTTGAAGTAGGATGTAACAACTACGAGGCGAATGCTATGATGTTTCTTTGTACTGGAACTTTCTCCTCCTTCGAGTGAATATTTCCTTGTAGGTTTAAGAAAGAAGCAGACCCTGTGTGTGTGTGAAGCCTTGTGCACTGTGTGTTGTATTGCACTCGTTCATTTTTCATGTGGCAAGTGGAGGATGAATATGAGAGTGGCTTAGCAGGAGGTTTGCAAGTGATTTATGACTGTAGAGAGACTCTCGATGCGACAATCCTCTTCTTCTTTTCCATGTAGACTTCTTTATTGCACAGGGATCTTCGTTGATTCTAAAGCGAGAGAAGAGCTGCTTCAGGGAAAGCACAGAAAGAGGATTTTTGATCAAAAAGAAAGACATATGTTTGTGAAATCCAATATTGACGCAGTTGATTCAATCTCGTCGACGGACAGGACAAGATGAAGGAAAAAAAGAAGAATGTTGACTTGTTGTGTCAATATGCGGATGTGTCTCACTTGATTCATGAAGTGAGATATGAGATCACTTGATGACTTTACAGTCAGTCCGGTTGGGGTTCCTTCGCTAGAAGAAAAAAATTCACACACACGCATAGGGTCCGTTATTATTGCTATATACATTTACTTGCTGTAGTACACTCCATTTTCCCTTCCTGATGGAAAAATGCTGCAGGAATATTTCTCCAATCGAGATTTTATATAACCTGGCTTCATTTTCTTCCTCATCCATATCTGCAAAGAGCATAAAATCTTAAGGACTTTTCCTGGTGAAAGTTTTAGACATGATTTTGTGCTCGAGGCCATGTAAAGGAGCCTCCGAGAGAGTCACAAAGTCGAAAGTGAAACAGTAATGCACTCCGCATGCACTCCGTTAGCTCATTTACTCTTCAAGCATAGACATTCATACCTTTTTGAAACACAGGAGTGTATTTCGGCCTCAAAGGAATTCCTCGTTCTCTGGAGAAAGTCTGACCGCAAGAACTGAGGAGGCATATTGGATTGCTTTAATTGAGTGGCTTTAATGGATGCAAATGTATGCGAAAGCATGTCCACGCAATGGACCACAAGATAGAAGTCCAGGAGGGATTGGTATTATAAACGTCTTCTCATTCTTCCTTGCCTCTCTCCTCCTTTTGGGATAACTACCACAGGAGATATGTTGTTTTCGTCGTCCCCCCTTCTCTCTCTCTCTGAGGCATTTCTGACGGAGAAAGTTACGTGGAAATACAAAGGTTTCTCTAACATTCAGAGCACATTCGAGGGAAACAAGGGAGAGAAATCCTTTCTTTGTGAAATTGTCTTTATTTCCTGCGTGGATGGAATGTGTTCGTGCACGGAATTCGTATGGAAGCAAGTCTTCCACTCCATGTCAAGTGTCTGCCCACTCCATTAAGTCCTGTCTAATCACTCCATTTATTATGAGATGGATCTCATTCCCAGGTGCACTTCCCACTTCCTTCATCCGTATGCATTATTACTCAACTTTCTCCCTGCTCATCTCACTTCGAATTTCTTCTTCACACCTGTTTTACAACCACCTCTAATTAACCTAGCACATGAATTATTCTCCAGTTAGTAGTCACTTCATCGCCAGCAGTTGGCTTTCATTATCTCCCCGCACCACCACCACCACCAGCTCCCGCACTCTCTAGGAAATGAGATTCTTAACTTCCGTTTCTTCCTCCTTTTCTAACTTTAACTGCACCTGAAACCTATGGTCTATGGGCTCCCTCGTAGAAAATAATGACATAATACCGTAAAGTTTTTGATATTTCCTCATAGTCATAGCTTGTGTGAAGGTAATATTAATTAAATATTTACCTTTGGGATCCTACACGCCACTTGATCTACATAAATTCAATCTATACGCAATAGAACGCAATTTAAGTGTCAACAGAGAAAAAAGCGACCACATATCAAGCAATTTACACTCGAGAATGTGGCGAGTGCTTGATATTGTTTCTACGAACTTTTCTAATTTAAGAGAGGATATGAGGAACTCATTCGCGATAAAGATCGGGTATGTGATACGCCAGGTCAAAGGTTGCATCCATTGCCAGCAAGAGAGAAAGGTCTGCGTATGAAGAGAGTATTATTTTTGGTAAACCGATTCACTTCTCGTTGTTTGCATGGCGAGTGTATCAAGGGAGATGCAAATTCGGGGAAGAAAGCAAGCAAAGATGAGAAGGCATACCATGTTATTACCTTTTTTACGGTGGATGAATCCCGTAGCCCTTCCGAATCCCAAATTTCTCTACTCTCTGAACTAACTCCCAGTCGTTGTCGTAAAACCCAAGCCTCCCCACAACGATGGACCATTTACTCAAATCTCTGGCATTTTTTGCACAGTAAGCTCAGATTTGCAACGTAACCAAGAAGAGAGGATTATATTACGAATCTCTCTCTTTCTTTTCTACTTTCACCAGAGACTATCATCATATTCTACGTGGAGTTAAAAATTGCTCTAACCATGTTCTTTGCATTACATGACCAAAGAACTCGTCTTCGTTTCTTCCTTTTGTCCGTGTTGTCTTTTGGTAAGAAGAAGAAAGTCAGGGGGCTAATTGGTGGGTGAAAGAGTGGATGGTTCTGTCAGTAATGAGATTATTCAAACTAGGCGAACACAGAAGGTTCTTCTTCCCAGTCTAATTCATTTAGCCGTGTCTTCTCTAATTTGTTTGTCTGAAAAACAAACTTCCGTACTAATTTAGTTTGCCCTTCGAACATTTTTGGACCAACTTTCCCCCCCTCTCTCTCTCTTATACATATGACGCGTGTTGAGGTAGAAAGAAGAAACTTCCCGTTCGAGTTGGACACTCCAAGCAATTCCATGCATACTAAATCTTTCCTGTCTCACTCTTTCATACATTCTACTGCAACACTCACAGTCAGAACTACACACACACAAACACACTTACAACTTACAAGCCACACAGCACAATGAGAATATTTGAGTTACCATCCAATGAGCCTCTAGCAATGAGCGGAGAGAGTAATGAATGCAAACACTAGTGTAAAAATGTGCTGGAGTAATGATGATGATAATGGTGTAGGCCTAACTCCTCCACTTCTTCTTCGGTGGGTGATGCGTTTTCTTCCTCGAGAAAACGTGGCTTCTTCTTATCTCAAAAGCTTTTCTTGAAGAGGTGTGCATGTACACTTCTGCGTGCGTGTTCTTTCCTTCCGTCTATTTCATGCTACTCAATGTAAAGTCACGAAGCTAGGATTACACGGAAGAGTGGGAGTGGCTCGATTCCTTTGAAGAGCATTTCACCCGTTAACAGAGAAGGAGAGAGAGAGAGAGTATAGAGTAAACGACATCATACCACTTTGCCAATCTTATTTCAGCATCTTGTTCTCGTAACGCGTAAAGTGAATGAGCAAACACTATGAGAGATAAGATGACACTCATTTGCATCCCTCAACTCAAGAATTGATTACATTACACTATTACACAAAGCACATCTCAGTGACAGAGAGAGAGAGAGAAGACTGACAAAAGGAAGTAGTGAAATGTGATAACGTTAGAGATGGCAAAATGTGACGAGTTTTCGGCTAAGGGTCGAAACAGAAGCTTTTGTACCTGTCACTCTATCTCACTTCCTTCGATAATGAAGGCAAATGTGTCATAAAGCTGGTGGTGTCGACTTTCACTGAGTCTTCTCAGTGGGTGAGTGACAGGTGACACTGATTGCTGACAAGGTGCTGACTTTAGATTCATTAGGCAGATGGATTTCGTTCCGCACAACGAGACTAACTAACAAACTAACCACAACGAACAGCCTCATTCCAGTTCATCTGGCCACACTCTGACTATTCTGTGGCTTACGTAGATGTCTAAACTAAAACCAAGTCTAATACGAGCGTCTCGCTATTCACATTCGGCTTTCCACTAAAGAGAATGCTTTCGCCACGCTCTCAATCTTCTTGTATTAATCTAATTCATCCATAAAAGCCAAACTCAGTTTAAATCTCAAAGAGACGGCTATCCTTCTTCTCCGTCGTCTTAATACATTGTTTCTGCTTTCACATTTCTCCATCAATGCTTTCTTTACACAAACTTCTCTGTACAGTGATCGATATGTTGCCCTCTATAACTCCTAATGTATATAATACCATAACCGTGTATGTACTGTTCATTTAAGAGGCAATACGGTTCATAGAATTACTTACGAGCGTTTGTTAGTTAGCCTCGTCCCTCGTCGTTGCCTGTTCTTCCAGGAAGTCCTGGCACTGCTACTTATTTGTATTTGTGGTGGTCCTCGTGTGTGTGTATGTCACCATTCATTTGAATGAAAAAGAGATTCATCTCCAGGGTTTAGGGACTAAACCAATTGTGTGGGAGTGCCAATCTGGCCAATAGCTTGGAGCAGCACACGCCTACTATACAGCAGGAAGAGAGGAGCAGTAGTAGCTCCATATAGTCTACTTTTAATATCTTTGAGAGCACATTGAAACAAGCAGTATACATACACACAGCAGAGGAAGAAGCTTCACTCAAGCCGAGATAATCTCTTTCCAGCCATGAACCTTTTTCCAGTACCAAACGATCCACAAAATATAAAAAATATTCACAAAGCACATGAGAAACATTTTCCCAATCATGGGTTGTTCTATGTGCCATCTTTCTCCATTTGCGTGAGCGTAAAGCAGCAGCATCCATCCTTCTCCATAATACAACAAACTCCAAACAAAGCATCATTTTCTTGAAAATCAATTTAATACACATTAGCCATCAATCTGCCATTCTGTATAGCATACACTTATTTTTTACTCCACAAGGTCGTGGGTTATTGTATGAAGAAACTGTAACACGACCGTAAAACAACACATAGCAAGGAAACTGGCACACAGAGTACATTGCAGAACCCGATTCTTCTCTGTGTATTATGCACACAACAAGATATTAAAACTTTCCTCGTCAAGTCTTCCCAACAACAACAGAGAAAACGAAGGTCTTTGCAAAAAGAAAACACATTTGGTTTTAGATTTAGAGCTTAGTAGAGATTGGGACTTCAATTTGGCTCACGATAAATACAATAAGCCTTCCTCATCTCGTCGTTGTTGCCTTCTGCCAGCATTTAGTGGACCATATGCCTCCAGTGCTGGAGGAGCCTCTCTCAAAGTCTTTCATCGCAATCTAACGTAACACACACACACACCGTGCAAAACCTTCACCCATCCGTTGATGCTTTCTTCATCCTCTCTTTACAACATCCACAACAATTTAATGGACTTGCGTAACGTCACCCTAGCGAGTGATTCCCTGGAAGAAATTCTCTCTTCCTCTTTTAATTCCTAGAGAGATTTATATTATTCTTGCTCTGCTCCGGGTGAAATATTTTATTCGACGGCATCCCAAAGAATAACAAAGATTTCCCCAGACTTTTTCCTCTTTTCTTCTCTATCTGTTGTTTTCCCATCTCTTTAAACACTTTAAACAGAATACTCACACACAAATAGATAGACCTTTCCAAATCAAATTGACAGCAGTGGGATTAAATGCAAAAGTTCTCTCTGTGCAGCTTGTGTGCCTACACATTGTACACATATAACAAGAAGATAGAAAGAGGAAAAAGAGACTTCTCTCTCTCTCTCCTAATCATCATCATAAGACACTCAAAGTAAGCGACTCCCAAAATGAAATGGATTTTTCTTTCTCTCTCTCCCAAAGAACAAGAAATTACCCACTGAGTTTATCTTTCATTCGGAGAGTTTTTGGAAAAACAATGCCCACTCCATTTACATTTCAATTCCGTTTCCGTCTTGAGTAAATACACACAATGCTGTCTGTTTCTAACTTTGGTTCTTTGTGTTATTTTCGCTAGGCTTCCTTCAACTATCTCCACAGGTCTATAGAGATAGCTAAGCTAGCATCCTTTTTATCATAATGTGTACTTATTCCGACTACTATACTGTAGACATTCTGTGTGCATGTTTACCTAACTCTTTCCCTCTAATTGCTCCCCTTCCTTTCACTCATGACTTTGACGGTGGTGGGAGTCAGGAAGGATGTCAAAACTCGCTCTGTACTTAGTATTTAATGCACTTTTGTTTGTACTATGTTTGTTCGGAGGGGAGAATTCGCACAAAAGAGTTTGTTCGTGAATTCATGATCACCGAATTTTTATGGGTTGAAAGTTGGGAAAGTTAGAATTTCACAAAACTTGAGCTTGTTACGTAAAACGAGTCTTGTGGTGAGTTTTGAAATGAAAAGAAAGTCCTACAGGTCCTCGTGTAATTTACCTACTTCGTGTAGTGTTGTAATGCAAATAAGGTCGGGATTGTCTCCTTTCTCGCTTTGGTATTGATTGTCTCTTGTATAAATATGTAGTTAGAAGCCTGTCCACCTAACTTATTTCTCATCGCGTAGGAACTTTGACAGGTAGTGGCGGTGTAGTTGATGAGGAGAAAGTTGTAAAGCTCTCGAAGAAGAGAAAACACAGAAAAGGATGGAAAGAGACACAATACTCTGGGAGTAATTACACTTTGTCTTTCTACTTTATTATTATGTTGATTCAGGAGGGAATCAATTATTAATCCGTGTTGACATGGATGGATTCATTAAAGTGGTAATGGGGCTAGGATGAACTTTCAGAAGTAAGTAGTACGAAAGGATAAGCTCATTGTGTTTGTCTACGAAGGGTAAATAATATAAAAAGCAAGCCTCACGCAGCCTGCTGACACCGGAAAGCGTCTTATCTTAATGCGAAAGTAAGGAAGGAATTTCTCGTGTTTCTCCTTGGGGCCTTATCAAACTACGGCTTATATAAGACTTGTATACTTATAGTTAGTTATATATGTAAGAGAGCAGAAGGCTCAGACCACTCTTTCCCTTCCCAAGGTAGAACAACACCTGTGGTTTCTCCAGACTGCTGCCTTTTCTAGATAAACTCACAGTCACTCTCTTTCTCTCTCTAGTCGTGCTGCTTTTTTCACTCATACACCACTTTCTTTTATTGCCTCGAGCAAAACAAAATACGAGTGTTGGAATGAGTGGAATTTCAAATGTAGGTTAGGTCAAGATAGCTCGTGAGGGATTAAAGAAAAGTGACCCAATTTCACTTTCGCACCGTCGTAAGAGAGATTTTTGGCTTTTAGAGTCTCGTAGCATTTTGTTCATCTTGCCTCGCGTGGAAGATGAAAACACGGGAGCAGAAGTCTCCCATGTAAACTTTTGCTTTAAAAAGATCATAAAGCGAAAGGGGTTGACATAAATCGTACTATTTGCTCTGGGGTAAAGAACCAAGTAATAAAAAGAGTAAATGAGATTCAACTCGTAAAAATGAATACAACCCTCCATTATTTTAAGTTAATCTTTTCTCCATTCTTACTATGATACCGCGTGTACATGTTTACAATGGGTTTGTACACATTGTAAATGAACCTAATATTGTAAATGTTGTAATTTTAATTGCTTTTTTTCCTTTACACAGAGGAACGAAAAAACTGGAGACTGCTACTTAGCGGTGCTTACGATCCTTAATGTGTCCACGGAAGACGCCGGTGAATACACTTTTTTCGTTCGAAGTCCCAAAGGAGTACATGAAGGAACGATTCTACTAAACATAACCCAAGCTAGTTACTCCATTTCCAGCTCCACATCCTCATCAGCCACCACGATATCAAAGTACCCAACAACCTCCAACACTAGCCACACCCTCCTCTTCACAGCTACCGTAATCCTCATCTTCTCTTCCTGCTGTAGCAGTCTAAGGAAACCCTAAGAAGAAGATCATCATTAATCTGTAGCATCATTTGTGTCGAGAGAGCGCCGGAATAAGGAGAGAGAGAGAAAGTGAACACTAATAAAAAGGTTTTCAATTTGTGAGACTATGTAATAATAAGATATGCGCGCACGTTATGCGAGAATGTTCTTCTTCCGAGCCAAGCAATGAAGAAAAGGTCAGCTGCTGCAAACAAACATTAAAAGTTGGAGTAATAATAATAATAAGACACACGTCTTATATATGTGTGACGAGAACTATGGACAGAAGGATATAAATAAGAAGTAAGTGTACGAGTCGTTGTTTGTTGAAAGTGTTTTTGGTGGTGTGTGTGGTGAAAGTGAGACGAAATGTCAAGTTATCATCATCTCTCTCTCTAGAACATTTGCTCCTTGAGATCCTCCTCCACAGTTCTTATCTCTAAAAGTAAGATATGATGTGTATAAGAGTAAGAGAGTGACACTTTTTATTATGAATGAGCAAAGTTTGGAGTGAAATAATCTTCTCTTGCTGTTCGTTCGTATCTAACTTTAAGGAAATAAAATGAGCTACGATTACATAATATACGTACGATACGGTTCTACAACTGGACTAAAGAGTGTAACCTTCGTCTTTTCTATTTTATGCTTCATGAATCACCCTTCGCCATATTTTGGGCACCCTTCTCTTTCTTTTTCTTCTTCTTCTTCTTCCTTATTTGAAAGCATTAAAACATATAGCTAGGGTTCGTTCCTCCAGTCAAGGCCAAAGTTCAGACTTCCTTCGCAGCAAAGAACTAGCAGTCTATTTCTGTTTTCAGGATCATCAAAACCTCTTCTTCTCGCCTTCGTTAATTTCCTACACATTTTATTACAGAGAGGAGAGAGAACCCTCTGGGGCTCCATCATCGTAAAGTAGCGAGAAGAGTTTTGTACGAGCAGAAGGAGGCTAACTAAATTCAGCTGTTGATTGTTGTTGCAACGAAGAGATATGATTCTTCATGTATAGTTAGTTACAGTATTGCTTTGCTCCTTCCAGGAAGGCGGAAGAATTTCTCATCAATCATCCCACATTAGGAGAGAGAAAGATGAGCTTTCTTTCACTCCATTGTTTCCTTTTCAAAACAAAAATGGGATTTTGTTGCTCCTTACATCCTTCCCCAGTTAATTTAAGTGGAAATCCGAAGAACGGGTAAGTAGTGCGGAGAGAAGCCTTCTTCAAAGGAAATGATGAGAAGATTAGGAGACTTTCTTTCTGAACACACACACACAGACATTGAAGACGAAGAAGCTTTTTAAAAGAGTTCTTCAACGACTCCACTTTCTTCTTATGTGTGTGTAGTATCTTTTTCCAGCCTAAATCACATCTCCTTTTCGTCCTCTCTCTTTCTTTCTTCAAATGGGTCGTATTCATTGTTGCAAACTTGTTCTTTCTCTCTATCAAGGAGGAAGAAGAAGAGTATTAGGACCACCCACAAAAGGAAGAAAGCATTTTACTTATACACAAAGTCGCGTGTAACGTGTATATACCTACTACTTACATATGTTTATGTATACACAGCACAAAAGATGCCTATATGCTTTCTCTCACTCCTGTGAGTGTCATAAATATTAAGACATAAACCCTTGAAGAACGTAAACGCACCCACGATAAGACTTTTACACTCTAGACGCAGAGTGAGTCAGTGTGCTCCTAGCGATTTGTCCCATGCTGAGAGACGCCATTAGACAATCCGTACAATCCGAATGTTTTTTGCATATTCATCTTGGGCTGAGTGGGTGTATATATATATCTTGGGTAGAGGATTTTGCAATGGCCAAATTGGACGTAATAAATAGTATGCCACTGCCAGCCTTTACCACTGTGTACTGTGTATCCGGGTGTTTCCTGTTGTGATGGATTCCCTCTCCGCGTATTTCTGTGTACCTCGGGATATTCCATCCGATTATTCCCACATTATTCTCTCTCACTCCAAAGGCATACGTAACGTAAGGAGCCTTCTTCTGCTTATTCCTTTTATTCCTCTTTCAAATAATATGATGATCCGGTCTATTTCTGTTTTTTAAAGAATCTTGCTAGCACATATCACATGAAGATACCGAGAGTGTGTTTCATTCTTCTTCGTATTATAGGAGGAGGGACCACCGAAGAGAGAAAGTCAGAGGCAGAAACCAAGCTGGTTTTGAATTGAATCCAAATGAGGGTGGAAAACGGTCATTTCCTTGTCCCAGTTCACTTCCTCTTTCTCCAGAGAGAGAGGAGACTTTATACAGTAAAGCTGCGAGTAATTCCACGAGGCTTAGCTAAATGCTACACACACACATAGACTACTCTCTGTTTAATTAAATGATCCAAGACGCGTATAGTGACATACACTCACACTTACGCCCTGTGTACTTGACGACTTTTGCTCCCGCTTTCTCTCTCTCTCTCTCTCTCGAAACACACATGCACACTTACTTTTTTGTCTTTATTAAATTTAACATCTTTTCTACACACTCTTTCTTCATTAAAGTGACTCCGTCTGTTAATTTTTACATGCCACTTTCTGGCACTAATTTCCATTTGAGGAAACGGACCGACGAAGCAGAGCGAACTTCTGCTGAGCATTCTCTTTTTTCATTTTAATTTCCTACAGATCCCAAGAAGTCGTCGTCGTCTCCTTCAGTCGATCCAGAACTTAGTGTTTGTTTGCCAAAACTGGAGAAAAAGACTCTGAGAAAGGAGTGAAAGTGAGGGATTTGCAACTGCAAAATTGGGTCGCTTTCCACTCTCTCTCTCTTGTGCTTTTTGTTTGAAAGGTCCTCCCTGTGCTCATACAGCTATAAAAATATAAACAAAAGCCTTTAGGTAGCCCATTCATAGAGACATATATATTACCATCATGTATCGCGTCTTTTGAGAGAAAGTTCCAAACTTTCTGACTCGCTGTAACTCTGAAGAAGCGGTGGTGCCTGTAAATAAATATTTTGAGAGTCTCCATTCTTGATGCTGATTGAAGAGGAAGGAAAACAAGTAGCAAACTTTTGATTGACGGTTTCCTACCCAAGAAAACAAATAAAACAGTGTCTTAGTAGCAGAATGGAAGAAGTCTTTCCACTTGGGTAAATATTCATCAGGTAGTAAAAAGTATAAAAAGAAGAAAGTTCCGTTTGAGGGCATTTGCGAAAGATTCCTTCGCAGCTTCCTCCATGTGCACTTCGCATCCGACATGAGAGATCGATGCATTCACAATAGTGTATACCGTGTGGCCCACAGTCTTCTTCTTCTGCACAAACTTCCTCCTTCTTCTTTTACCTCTCGCTAAAGTCTTAATTGAAACTCTAGCCAGTCCATGTTCAACTTGGTAGTTAATGGCAGTGTAGTGAAAGTTCCAAGTTACTTGAGAGAAAACAATGTTTGTCCTTGCAGAAAGAGTTGTGAAGAGCTCATCCTGGACGGAATTAATGAAGGAGAAAGACATCGATAAGACGGCACAAGTCGGTCATTAGGCGAGAGCCTAATTGCCACATCAAGTGCAATTAAATGTCCCTATTACACCAACCTACCGCAAAAGAGGAGGCGAGTTTAGACAATTCGGGCGAGTAAAACATTCAATAGCATTCTGAATTGCAGGGTATCAAATGATTCTATCCTGGAAATACATACAATGATGGTACATTCAATTGTCCTTGCTGCACACAACACATGCCGTGCACAATAAAGACTGTTTTATGTAAAGTACCAGCATGTGTTTCGGAATAAATGAGCATCTGTCTCGTTTATCTCCATATTATTCTGTTAGCAGTTTACATTCTCGGGAGAAACCGTGAAATGAATGAGTGGACGTCTTAATAAATGTCAATCAAGACTCCTTCAAGACCAGACCAAAGTTTGACGACTAAAATTTAAAATGCAATTCCACCTACGCATTCCTCAGAGAGATAGAAAGAGTAGACCAGCTCATAAATGCTAAATGTACATAGGAAATGACACAACCATGGAGTAAAATGATTCCTCGATTTCCTGGCAATCAGCTTATATTTCCTGTGTGTCGCGTTTCGACTTGCCTTGCTGCAATAAATCATAAAGCCACAGGAGACTTGTAAATTCCTAGAGATGGATGTCAGTGGGACTTATTACGTACGGTCTCTCTCTCCTTACCTGGACTACCCTCCAGGGATCCTTCCATTTTGATTACATTCACACGTCCCTTATCAACGCTGAGGGTGGTAGTGTTCATAGCTGTACACAAAAGTCTTATTACACACACACACACGTCGTTTTGAAACTTTGGTTTTGCTTCGTGTTGTTCCGAAGGCATTTCACAATCATCACCACAAATAATGTTTCCGATTTCTCTACTCGTTCAATGACACAAAGCAACACACTTTTTGTGCAAGTATTGATCGCGATTTATTTTTGAAGTGGTAGCGTGTAGGTACTATGTATAGTGCTTATGGGTCTGTCGGGAGCGGTACCTTGAGAGACAGGAGGTAATGGACTCAAACGAGGAAATTAAATCGGCTTGACATGACTCTTTGCGTCAGTCTTGTTCTCATGATGTGGATTTCAATGCTGAATGTAAGTGTGCAAAAGATAAGCATGAAAACACCCGCAAGAGATCATTTATTCAGAATGTTTTTGCACACTGGAGAGTCTCAAGGAGACACTTTCTCCGATTGATAAATGAGAAGCGAGATAAAGGAGTAAAGGGAGACTGGTCATCATTTCCTGTCCTCGAGATGTTGTAATTGATGGTTGGGTGGGGGTGGCCTACTCGTCATGATGGTCACACATACTTACATGTATACACCATGATTGGATCCATTGCTTGTTTAGTGTCTCTGTGTCTCTTTCCCATTGCTAATGGAATGATCGAATGAACCTTGTGTAGAAAGACAAACCCTCAAACCCTTCACTAATCAAATCTTTGCTTGGACTTCATTTCTATTTCCCCTACAAAGTGAAATGGAGCTCGGTGTTTTGTGACTGTGTGTGTAGGGATAAACCAGAAAGGTTTGAGATTGAAAGGAAAACGCACTTTCATCATAGTCAGAGAGGAAACTCTGCTGGGTAGAGCTACTAGTCAGTCGCACAGTCCCTACTGTCTTTCAAAGAGAAAGCTACTGCCAATCAACCGTCCTTTGTTCTCTTTCTTTCTTGTAAAAGCCACGAAAGACAGGTCATAATACGTCTGTACAACAATACTCTGCTTTAAAGTGTAAACCTAGATTGCCAGAAACCTCCGTGTTAGCTTTCTTAACTAGAAAATCCTCCTTGTGACTTAGCTACATATTATGGCGTGTTTACTTTACCCAGAAACCGATATTTCAAGCGATACCGTAAGAAGGCCTCGATGGAAAGTAGACCACGATTACATAAGACTACTTGGAATACACGTGCCTAACATCTCAAGACAATTTGCTACTTCCCAGGACAGCGTAATATCACACAGGTCCTCGCATATTTGCACCCCTACCTGGAACTATCTTTGGCTTACCACTAATGTCTTATTCTCCTTGCATTGTACAAGACAATTAACGTCGTGTCTTATTCACCACAATTAGGAAATTCATCTCAAGGTTTTTGCAATTATAATGATACAATCGTCTTTATACGCTTTACATCGCATTTCATCCAGAAATGTATTATTTGGCGTTTCAAAAGACACAAGTGTTAAACTTACAAAATACGCTGTTGACTGCGTAATGAAATAGGAAAAGTGGTGTTTGATAAATAATTCATTCCCATAACATGTCACAACACTACGCAGACACACACACACACACACACACACACATGTTACATTCTAATTGAGTCGTGCGTTTTATTCCAATTCCACGCACAGTTGCTTTCCAAGTCTTAGGAGTCATCTCTGTCGCCTATCACCATGAATGATTGGATGTAATGAAGTCCGTTAATTATTCCCGAAGTTAATTTGGCAGACGGAATCATAAATTACGTGGCTTCTCGCTTGCTTCAGATGTGTTTATTAGCCAGTGCGACTTTCTCCAGGGAAATGTTCCTAATTATACCCTCACAACTTTGAAAGTTTCACTTCCTCGTGCATTATTCACCTCATCTTCTGCACATTACCGAACTACTTCAGAGCAAGCTAGTATATAGTAGCAGTCTTAAGAAAAGTATTGAGTCTTAAAATCTATATACATATATACAGACTTATACGGGCGTAAGTTATCCCTCACTAACTGTCACATGAACACCGTTAGCCCCACCCAACTCATAATTACTTCCACATAATAATAACAATAATATAACATATTATATCCACCCCATCCAATTTCCAATTCCTTGTCTCAGTCATTCATTCTCTCATGGCCGTGTCTGAACAAATATAGTTCCCTATTGCATTTTGCCTGTGTCCGATTGAATTGCAATCTTTCCAAATGGATCCCATAAAATAAAAAGATTCCAAAAGTAGTGTGGAAGAAACAAGGAGAAAGTGATAAAAGGAATGAGCTAAAGGTACGGAGATTGGAGGACGGAAAAGGAAAGACATTAAACAGAGAGAGAGAGTTCCATAGTCCACTTTCTCAAGTTTTCCTTTTATATCTTCTTAGCTCTTTTTGAGATTACAAACTTTTTACACATGGATTGGCCTCCAAGATTTTTCCAATTTTATTTCACATCGTTGGACCAAGAGAAAGTATTCTCACTTCAGTGCTTTTTATTGTGTGGACAAGAGGAAGTTGACGCTGGTGGTGGTGGCGTTAGTAGTTCACGTATATATAGTCCTTACTGTAAGTACTCTTTAAAAAAAGAAGAAGACCTTTTGCATCTCTCTCTCTCCAGAATGTGTGGCCTAAGATGTAAGATAATATGATGATTTGGGTCACACACCAAGTTTTTGTACTTCTCTAACTGGTCTTCGCACACATTCCCTTCCTGCAACATATCTTTAGTGGCATCGATTAATGAGAAGGTCTTCTTAACGGTCATGAAATGTAATGGGAATGATACTTCTGTACTGCTGGCTGGCGCCTTGCCTCATTAATTATAATTATTGCACACATTTCCCAATCACTTGAGACAACAATTCATTTCCGCGCGTACACTACACTCTAACTTACCACTTTTCTGAGAGAGAAAGTCTTCTGGAATACGATTATCTTTCTCCGCTTTCCTCCATATGCGCTGCTGCAATAATCAAACCGGGAAGTTGTTCAACAAATAAGTAAACTACAGAAGAAACAAATTAATACAATAAAATGATGCTTAACACATTGTGAACCATTCACACCGTATTTGTTTTCTCTAATTCACAGTTTGTCTTTATTTTACACAAGAAACTCTTGTCCAAAACAATATTATTATTTATTCTTACAATACTTTACAATGTACACAAACTCTATTTAAGTAATAAAAACAATTTCGAGTAGTGTTTGTATTGCATATATGTCTATTTCTAGTATATACGCTTATCGACAGAGAAAGTTGCAAAATATTTAGAGAGAAAGCCGTCGCAATTTATTCGCGAATCTTTCTCTCTTGCATAAATAATTTAATTAAAGTTAAAGTAAACAAGGATGAATGAGAGAGAGAATATGAGAAAGTATTTGTGGATGTACACAAGTAGGTTATGTGTCTCACTAACTACTTCCTCCCACGCATACACACACGTACTGATTTACTAGATTTACTTAATGCCATTATGCTGTCCGAGGTGAAGAGAGAGAGGGTGATAATTTGTTACAAAAAGCAGTCTATAACTCAAACTAAATTATCAAACAGAACATTTCCTCAATTAAGATTAGTAAGAACCGTCGTGAGAACATGTACATTAAACATTTGCAGAAATGTTAAGTGGGATTGAAGTTGTGTTACTTTATACTTAATGTTTCTACAGTTTTAGCATTATTATTACACTACGAAATTCTGGAGGATTCGACCGACTTCCATCACTCCAAATTATCTCGGCGGAATAGCTGGAGACATCATTATATAGCAATGGACAAAGTCGATTTGCACTGAACACGGACTAGCACTTAAGAGATGATGATGACGAATGCAATGAAACTCATTTTATGTACACACACACTTTGTATATATGGGAAGCTCATTTGTGAGCAATCAAAGCTCTGCTCACTCTCGAACAGTTTCTAATTGAATTAAAGTCTTTTGGGCTGCCTGATCGTAAATCAGAGACGACGACGACGAGAAGCCACCACCACGAGAACGACACGGTACAAGCACGTAGTAGCTTTCATATGTGTGTGCCAAGAAGAATCTCGCACAAAAAGTCAATATTTGTGACCTTAAAAGTATTTACAAGGGAAAGGGAGCGAGAACAGAGCTTTCAATGAGATTGAGAGATCCTCTTATCTCTTCCAAAAAGACGGAGGAGCAAGAAGACTACCGAGGAAGGCAAAGGGTTCAAATGGAAAACCTTCAGCAGCCTTACTTCTTCTTCTTCTTACAACCTTACTCTATGTATATCGAGTGTTCCATCAATACTGAACTACCTATACGAACGTGTATATGTGTGTGTTGGCTATATCTTGTAAACTTTCTCCTTTCCCCATACGTCTCAAAATTGACTGTACAAACAACCTCTTTAACCCGTTTACCACTAACAAAAAGATTCCGTGTCTTCATAATATTGTAAGTCTAGACTCTGTGTGTGTGTAATCTCTGTGAATGTACAAAACATACTACAGTTGGCATTTTGTGTGGGTATAAAATATGTTGTCACTAAAAATTGCTCATCTACATGAAGGGAAGAGACCGCAACACCAACCTAAAGAGTTAGCGTTAAGCTGAATATGGTTGGGTGTGACAGAAGAGATAGAGGTTGCTTTCGGTCGTTGCTGGCACACATCATAACTTCACACACACAAAGATCACTAACAATGACTTTCTCTGTTGGTTTGGCACACGAACGAACTCTCAGGCTCAACAGAAGTCTCTCGCAGAACAAATCTTTTCTCGACGTGCATTGAATTCTCTTTCGCTCTCTCATATCGTCTTCATATAGTTCCTCAACGAAGGCTCCGTCTTCTTCTTCTTCTGACTTGCAAGGGAAAGTAACAATAAAAGTAGCGATGGTTGGTGATGGCGATGTGGTTCAGGCCACTCTAGGGTGGTTTGGGTGTCAAGTGGCAGTCGCCTTGAATTCTTTATAGCCCTCTGCCCCGGTGAAGATGATGTCGATCCACATCCGCATCGCTTCCGGACTCGGGGCCAAGAGGTAGAACACCCTCGAGTAAGTCTTCACGCAGAATGTTAGTCGTGGCACTGGAGACTTCACCGACTCCAAATGATCCACATAAACTTCTTCGATTGCCTGCATGATAAAAACGTCCCACACATGCTGATTTATTTGAAATTACTACAAGAACCAATTGTGCATGATGATGCTAAAGCTATATACACACACATGCAAAACTTTCTCCACGCCGGTCGACAATAAAACCAGCAGAAGCCGGAGCAGCCACTCCCCTTTCCCTCAGTGACTGTAAATCTGCATTATGCAAGTTAAACTATGTCTCTCAGGACATTTTCTCCATTCATATCGCACACACGCACAGACCCACAGATAAGGGACTCACATTCAACAACGTGTGCTCAGGCAAAACGATACAATTGGCTTTGACATGTGTGTCCTATCAAAATATCAAATGGACTCCACTGGGACTCATGTTACAACTCATCTCGCCAGTCAAACCTCAAAAAGACAATGTGAGTTCTGGATAAGCCCACATGAATTCCTCGACTATCAAAATCTAAATTACATTTCCTACGATGAAAATACTTTCACTCGAGAATTAAAAACCCATAAGCCATCTTATTGAGCTAACTGGCTTTCATTGCTTTCACAAGATACGACCTGAAATGTTCCAAGAATCTGTTACGCCTTTACTTAGTCAAAATATATCCTTATAATTTGGAATTCGATCTGAATAATTCCAGACTCTCTTCTTGGAAAGTATTGTATCATTACTCAAATTGTAATAAACTGGAAATAATGCTGTTGGCATGTTGTAGTCTAGAATTAACTAGAAATATTCAAGAAGAAACTCTAACAAGAGAAAGTAAATAAGGCGATACCTACTATTCCAGATAAAAACTTTTTTAAGTAATCATCATCAAACAGAACTGACAAATAACTGTTCAACAAACCATTCTTCATTATAATCACTCGAAATTCTATAGAATTTCTCGAAAGTGAAAGTTACAGAATCATCATCAAAGCTCATTGGGCCTACGCTTATTTCGACGTTGGATGAAGCCGAAGGATTTTAGAGGCAATAATAATACAAGTTGCGCCGTAGATTTCGAAGAATCCGAGATTAAACTCACCTCAAAGTGAACGCCTCCTCTAGCTTTGGACTTTTTCTCGTTCTTATCCGTGTAGTATGTGAGAGTCCTCGTTTCCCTGTCAAAGACGAACCACCGTTTGTTCCAATTATGGAAGCGACTTCCCAACTTGGACAAAAATCCTCTGGCTGCTGTCCTTGTCACGACGACATGTGGACAAAGTTCCAATTGGTGTCCTGATGACTCGATATGGGCTCTCAGGTCAAACTCATCCTCATCACTTCTGACAGGCAGGTATCTGGTCAAGGGGCGATTCTGGGAAAATAAACACAAGCAAACGAACCCCTTTAAATCTCAATCCTCACTGTGACCAGCCACTTCATTTCACGGGCAATAAACTGCAGATCGCATCAACTAAAGCTCTCGTTCAACGCGTTGTCCCCTCCCTTGTTCCCTGTCATTTTTATGGACATAAGGCTAATTAAGTTTGAATGTTCTAAGAACCCGAGGGTGGCATTCGCTCATTCGTTTTGATTCACTCATAAATGACGATAATTATTCTACTGGGTAGGTAGGGAGAGAAAGACCGAATTTATTGCCCACGAGAAATGCCAGGAATCGGGTATATTTCATTGACAGTCAACAATTCGACACCCTTCACCCCAAGTGAACCTCTCTGTCTGCTTTATGGATTCACGAGTTTGTTCTCTCACGGCTTTCTAACTCAAACATAAGCTAATAAAAGCTGAAATGACTAATGATGACGATTATGTGCGACCATATTATCATCACCACTGCTCTCCACGTTTATTGCAGGTGGTAAACTACATAATGAATGATGAAGTCAAATCAACAACTGCTGCTTTTATGAAGTCTTTTAGACTCAACCGTACAGTCTTTAATTACACATGAAGAATGCAATTATCTAGAAACGTGCTGTTTGATAGGTTGTATGCATCAAAATAAGTTTTACATCGCACACACATCAAATACCGACCTTGGGAGAGATTTTTGATGTATCGTTGGCTTCAAGGAAGATTTTTCTTGAGCCAAAATGAGATTATTATGACAGGCAAAGGGGCCATTTTGGCACCTCACCCAACTCCCATCATTCAACCGAGAAAGTTTCTCTCTGGTCTCTCTTCATGCATTATTCACACACCCAAGGCTAGTTCCATTTCAGTACAGAAACTCTCTAAGACTATAATTTGACCCTTCTTCTCCAAAAAGTCACTTCCAACTTCTTTTCATTCTTCGACTACTACTCTAGTCGTTATTCTTAAGAAAAGGAAAAAATCCACCATCAATTCAATCACTGTCCTAAACAACTTCCGTGGAACCCAATTTTGCATTCTATCAACGAACGTTCAATGGAGACCTTACATTTCTTATTAGGAACTCCTCGGAACACACAGTGCACAGTGCACAGGTAAAGCTTCAAGCTAATTCAAAGTCTTTCCGATATGCCAAACTACGCAAGTAATTATTCTGGCATGACAAAGACAAACTGCACAATTTGTATTTCGAGTGGATGCATGCATACAACTATTTCTTCCCGGAAACGCTTTCGACATCCACACAAATTTCTTGCTTCCCAAACCCAGACCGTATAGTACAACTTCTTGAAACCTCCTTTTTACATGGAAATAGCGTAGAAATCCCTACCACCAATTTCATGTTGTCTTTCACGCTCTCACACAGAGGAGTTGTAAAAATAAGGACACTCCACTGTATTGAAGAGCCTCAAGTAGACTGTCACTTGTGGCTCTTGTAGGTTTTCGCGTATAACCAGACTTTCTTTTCAGTTATAGCAGTGCAATAAAAGTAGGCAAGTCTTATTCTCTGTTACAATTACTTCGAGAGTAATAATGTAATGCAAAAACGCTACACCCTCCACCGTAGTGGTTTATTTTCTTCTTCTGTACCAGTCGACAAACTTATTATTATTATTATTATTATTTTCAATGTATATATATACCTGGACAATTCGACGCTTGTCTCGCATCGTGACAATGGAACTCTCGTCGTCGTCTGAAAGGGGACGCCTCTCTTCCGATGACATCTCTCGCATCTGCAATTGACAACCCCATTCTGTTCTGTGTGTCTGTCTCATCTCGAAACTTTTACATGCTAAGAATAATGCAAATACGAACGAAGGAGTTGAAGGAGGCTAGAAGAAGTTGTTCGAAGCAAAAGGAAGGATATGACGAAGAAAAAGACCGAGAGAAGAAGAGGAAGGAAAAGCTCTCATCTCTACATTGCCACAGCAGGGAATTTTATGAAGTGATTCATACACACATATATAAACCATGGAGTAATCTTACTGCAAACACACCCAAAGCCAGCAAAAGCAACCCATCGCAAGTATTATTAAGTAGTCAAAAGTTTGCACTAGTTTGTAGTCTATCCTAAAGTGCGAAATACTTATTCTGTGCCAATTACTCTTTCACTCACTCTCTTCTGTGTTTTTGCAAACGAGATGGAACTAATGAAGTGTCACTTCTTTAAATTGAGAGTTCAAAATACTTCTTTTCAATCCTTATGGCTTCATTCAATACGTGCCTGACGTGAGTATATCTCTCACAGCCCAGTGCCAATTCATTTCTTATCCTTCACAATGATACAATGGAATTTATTGTTCACAGGTCAGGACTCAAGACTACTACACATCGGCAGGCCACGAATTGAGTGGGAAGCAAAAGCATACAAAACCAAAATTGCCTATTGCAATCAATCCGTTCAGCAGTTCACACGCGTGAATTGAACGCGTATAGGAAATACACTATATGTCTGAATTATTCAATCTAAAGTTTTATGTGTAATATTGTTGTACCATTTGCTTCGAGAAATCACACAGTGAGTTTTATGTCAAATAATATTATTTGAAGAAACTCTCTTGAAAAGTTTGCTTACAGCAGGAGAGGAAGCAGACCTTTCATTTGCAACACAAAGTAGTAAGGAAAATCATTATGCAAAGTTTACCCAAAGCAACATTATTACGTATATATGAGGCCATGCAAAGTGTGTAGTGTGTGTCTATAGTGTTGGTTCAAACTCAGTTTCTATAATAATACGAACATTTCATCTTTGTGGGGAGATATGAAGCCCCATAAGTGGCTTTGGAAATAGCTTTAAAAGAGAACGCACATCCACTAGAGAAGTTTTTGTATGCGATAGGACGAGGCCAAATGGGATTTGCCTCAAATTGTAAAGCACGGGGACATAAATGTCTCCAATATATTTTTTATTTATCCCAATCTCCTCACACAATCTCATTTCATTCCATCGCATATTCAAATAAATTAAAGAAATAAAAAGCTTCGAAATTGAGAAATAAAACTTTTTTCCCTGAATGGAATAGTATTTTTTTGAAGAGTAAGCTAGGAAAGTTGGGAATGATTCTATACTCCGTTTTATTCTTCTACCTGAGTGGATCTACAACGAAGGTAGAGGACGCATGGATCTCCAAACATCTTCTCAATTCACACACACACACACACTTTCTCCGTTCAATCAACACTTTTTGTCACATCACCGAGACTATATAACTTTTTGTGTAAAAAGTGAACTAGGCCAATCTTCCTTCCGTCTTATTGCCAACAAGCCTTTGGGACAATTTTCCCTTTCAGGACAAAATGTCTTCGAATGGCTACTCACTACTACTTTCTTCGTATTGTATGCTGCTCTACCAAGTTGTGACAATCCGTTTGTGTATGCAGCAGTAGAGAGCAAAGTCCTTATATTACTCGGACTCAACAAAAGAGTGTTAAGTCTGCTTCTGCTGTGTAAAATAGACTCTCTTCAGTTTTACACACTTCTACTTGGCACAAAAAGTGTTTGAGAACCAGCAGCACACGCAAAGCACACACCAACGAGACAATGACTAATTCAACCTCCTTCCTATTTACTTTTACACAAACAGCCATAACGACTTTTTGTTTACATTAAGTTGAGAAGCCTCTGTCTACTACTACTACTACTGCTTTTGGTAGCTTCTTCATCGTGTGACGAGAATGTAGCGACTTTTAATGGATGTCTGTCTGTCACTTAGCTCCTTCTCTAAATCGCAAATTAATCCCTTGCACTGCTTTTCCATGTATAGTCTATTCAAATGGCATCACAGGCTACGGGCCTATAATACTCTTGTGCTGCAAGTAGACTACCATTCATTTACTCACCCCAATCCCAAACCATTAAGCCTAAGCTTCCATCAAGAACACAAAGTGTAAAGTGACACTGCTGCTGCGTCTCTCTCAAGGCCTTATTTGTAGTTAGTTAGCAGTTACTAAGGTTGTTAGTGTGCACCTACACTTCTCCAATTCACAAAGATATAACTCCTACAATTACAATCTCCCGTCCAGATCTCCTTACACACATTTCCATTCTCTCACTCTCACTGTCGGTATTAAATGATACTTAAAAGTTTTCGTGCTCTTCTCAAATTGAAATTACTATCGACAATTTGTACTTTAAGACAAACTTAAAGCAAACTTTTTCTCTGGTGTGCATTTTGAAAAAAGCAGGAGTCGCAAAGACCAACATCATCAGTAGCATTTCACCCATCAGCCATCACGTTCAACGTGAACATTCACATATTATCTTTCGGGTAGATTGCTTAGGTGGAAGACGTAAAAGTTGGTTTTTTACTTTGAGTGAAACCAAATCTAATTTGTTCGTAGTAAAGTTTTGAAACTCTCTCTCTCTCTCACACACAAAACCGCATTTCTTCTCTTTCCTTGTTTGAAGAACAGTTTATTTTGAATCCTCCTTTTTATCTCGAGCATAGTGTTGAAATAAATGTAGGCAGTAAAAGTCTCTTCGTCTTGAATAGAATGAAATCTCTTTATTTTACAACTTCTGCTTTGCCTGCATCATCATCATCATCGTCTTCTTCTTCCTACACACACACCCCAATCCGTACGATGATAGAGAGAGTAACTTCAACACGAAAGCTGTTGTATAAGTTTTCGCACAACGGAGGACTAAAATGATGCCCGACTTTTACAATATCCTTCTACATTCCTCCAAATCCCTTTAAAGAACTCCCTGACATTTCACTCTCGAGTAAAACAAAAGGTAAAGTTTTCCTGGATTTGGAATTGTGATTGTGAACCGAGATTTGGGATGTGGGACACGTCTTTCCCTTACACTCTCTCTCTCTCGGCCTTTCGTCCTTTATGATGACAACCCACAGAGCAAACATCATCCAGCACGGAGAAATCCCAAGTCTCATTTTATCTACAGAGATTTGCTCTCTGAGTGACCAAAACATAGTAGTCTTCATTTAACTCTCAATGGATGCATTTAAAGGAGGTCGATTGAACGATTTGGCAGCCGCACTCTCGGCCACTTTTATGATTGAGAGTAACAGCAGCAGCACAAGACAAGATAAGGATCATCTCTCTTCAGATTTCAAGCCTTCCAAGTTCCAAGTAGTAGTACAAAAACTAGAGTCACCGTTGTCAACTGTCTTCCAACGACGAGTCTCTCATCTTCCACACACACACATTTTTATTACACGACGTGCCAGCTAAATAGGATAATATTCGAGAACTCTTCTAAAATAAAAACAGCAAGTGAGCAAATTACGTAAATCACTCGAGGAACCTTGCACTTGTGTGTGTACGAGGTTTTTGAGTACTCGAATGAAAACACGCGAAGAAGAAGAATCTCAGACCATTTCATCCCACGAAACTCGTTTTACACATATATATATGAAAAAGTCGCTAAAAGTTTAATTCATTCACAACAACAAAACAATTCAGCAGTACGAGATGTGTGTTTTGTTTACTCAAGAACAAATATTTTCCCTTGAACATCCAGCAGCAGAATTCTTCACTTCATTTCCCATGCAATTATTTGGAGAGAAATGTGCGTTTTTGCTGTGAAGCAAAACACGTGAAAAGGATTTGTCGCCTTGTTCATTCCTTTTTGTATTTAAGTGAAACATTATTACAATCTAGCGATCTCCTCATTCGAATAGTTCCATAGAATTTTGTTATTCAACACGTCGTTATATACCTTATACCACCACCCCTTCATCAAAACTTATTATTCAATGCTCCCAGAGAATAGCTAAGGCACTTCAGCCTGATTTCCTTTCCACGTGGAAAGCAATTCAATGAGAAATAAAAATTCACCACAACTTTATTATTACTTGTGTTCTCTTTCTTTTGATGTCGTTGTAATCATAATATTTCATTTAAACTAACTAACCACATATGTACATGTATAGTACGCACACAAATTGACCGCAAGAGCAGACATACTATAAACTATATCTCGTTCAGACGCTGCTGCGGCTGCTGCTGCTTTCTTTCTCAGCACGTGGACTGGAGAAATCGTAAACGTGCAAAAACATATAGAGACAATCAGCATATATATATATTTATATATTTATATATTTATGTTTGATATAGCTGTACAGCCATAGGTTTTAATGAAATATAAGATTATTCTGAGCAGAAGGAATGAGTAAAAATGAGGATGTTGGTTGTCTTTCCTCCAGTGTTCCAGTTTGTCCTACTTTCAAATGACTTTTGTGTGTTCGAAGGAGCATCAGTAGACTCGCAGATATGAGGATGAGACTTTTAGTCTGTGTTTCACGTAGTGCACGACTTCACCATTACATATCTCTTATATAAGGGACATCTACCACCACAATAGTCCACCCAGTTAAAGTTAATTGGTATTTGTGCTAGAAACAACCAGAACTACTGTCATCATCATCATCATCATCTTCACCAGAAGGGATGTGTGTGTATGTATGGTATTTTGCATAAGGCTCTCCATTCTTTCTAATTACACACACATACAATATACTTTTACACCCATCCACTCGGGACATGTTTACCTTCATCACATTCCATCATGCCTCCAGACTTATTTTGCATTACATTTGCAAACCCCAAAACACCAGGAACATTACTGATGTTATCATAACCTCGAGAGCTGAAAGTACACCACCAATTCCATCATCGTCCGTATAACAAGATGCACGAGGAGGAGGAAAGCGACTAGTGTTGCCAGAGTTTGGTTTCGTACAAATTTTTTTCATTCGTTTCGTTCTTAAGTCAAAAACGAAAAACTCGTTTAGTTTACACCCGTAAACGAATTTTTCGTTTCGTTTAGTTTCGTTTTGTTTAATAAACGAATAAACGCGTTTTGTAAACTCGTTTTGTAAAATTTCCTGCATACAACTGTAACTATACGCATTCTTCTGAATTCAAATAGTTAGATGGCTTATAAATTGGAATGTTTTGAAAAAGAAAAATCGTTTCTACCATAAAATAGCTGACGTTTATCTTCGTACTTTTGTCAACTTCAGCTTGCTCATTTTTGAATATTGATATTACTTCAACATTAATAATAATTGAATGCGGTGTGAAAAAGATAACTTTATTTTCCGGTCTCTAGTTTACTCATTTTAGTTACAAATCAGTTGATCTGCAACGGAAGCAGCTGCTGGTTTTACTCTTGTTCAATCAAATAACGTGCCATGCAAAAAAATAAAACTTATAAACAAATTCTTTGAGATTTTGCAAAAATGAAGGTAATAATAGGAGAAAGTAGCATAGTAGTAAATTAGAAAGGTGACCTCCGGAGAACACCTGGATTGGTGGCTCACACGGTTTTGAAT
>Ga0194135_10000283_pt1 | contig 29359 bp, 23 predicted proteins | sample LitLau_LLRF_2013_FD_134024 | JGI IMG/M metagenome (GOLD analysis project Ga0194135, IMG submission 134024) | Freshwater sediment microbial communities in response to fracking from North America - Little Laurel Run_MetaG_LLRF_2013 (version 2) | ecosystem: Environmental > Aquatic > Freshwater >... | reverse complement strand
ATGATGATGATGATGTAATTATGCATACTTAAATGAAAGCTCAACAGTATCTTTCACACTTCCACGGAAGATTTTAGTTGTGTAAAAGGTTGAGTAAAATCTTATGCTTAATTGGTTTAGAAATTTCTTTTTTACATGAGGGAGACATGTTTAGAAGAAAAAGAAGAAAAAACAGTTTTAAAGATTGATGAGTTTCACGAGGTGCTCATCATCATCTTAGGAGGAAAAGAACCTCAAGGTATCATCATGAGAGAATGATTTTAAGGATGAAAAATCCTCAAGATGAGTTTTACGTAAGTCTGGAAAGGGCAGTTCGGTGTATTTTCCATAAAATGTTCTCTGACGGGAACGTGTGGAGAAAGATGATTAGGCTTAAAGGTTGATGATGGAGAAAAAAGTTGTGCGAGAGAAATAAAAGGCGTACGTGTTAGTGATTTGACAGATGGAAATGTTTGGTGAAGTAAAGTCTTTTCCTCGTAATCATCTCAGACTTTTCATTCATTCGTTCAGCCGTGCTTAACTTGGAGGATGTTACATAATACACACAATGTGTGCTGAAGGAAAAAGCTGCTGATGCAAAGAAGTCTTCATACATACAAACTCAACACCACCATTGATGTCACAAGCAGATCACAGAGAGAGAGAAGAGAGTAAAAAGAGCATTCGAAATCGATCAACTTATCAACTCTGCTTGGCTGATTGAAAAAAAGTGGCTGTGACCAGAGGAGGATAAACACGCTGAGATAGACTAAAAATTCTCTAACCAGAGAGATTCGCTTTTCTGTCAATCTCTGCTTGATCCACAAGCGTATCAAATCACGTCCCTCCCTTTCCAGACTAAAGCTTCCAACAATATATATATTGACTCCAAACTCGACGGCATGTATAAACTCGAGCTGATGTTTATGACACACAATGGACGAATTTTCGGTTGCAGGAGAAATTAATTAGGCTCTCACAGGACAATCTTATCACGGAGACAGAAGGGAAGATAATGTCGGTGTTGTCACAGAATGGAGGGTATAATAGATTTAGTTATTCTCGTGTAATGGATAGTTTCCGCCCTGTCTGTCTCCCATACGAAGGTCTATTAAGCTTAAACAATTGCTCTTGCATTTGTCACTGGTGTGTGTCTAAATGGATGCAATTAGAGTGAGGCTCTGAAAGGAAGGTCAATGTAAAGTGGTCATATGAGGGGCACAGGTGCCTCTTCATTCAAGAAAAGGCTCCAAAGTGTACTGATGTATTTATATCAATTTAGGTAATCGCTCTCTCTCACATTTATATATTCTTTATTAGTATGACATCCAGAGGAATCAATTTGACGATTATGGGGAACCAGAAAATTGCTCGGGGAAGCTAATGAGAAAAACCGATGTAATGATGGTAATTTAAGAGGGAAAACGGATGGGTGAAGGATTACAATCATGTATAAGTATTAGTGCCTATACCAGGTCTTCAGTATATAATGTATGTGTAAAAAATTTGTATCGTAAGGTCTGCTCAGGGCTAAAAGAGAAAAGTAACCTCAGGAAATATATTCAATGGAATAATGAGGAAGCCTTTCTACTACGAGATACGCAAATTAAATAAATAAGGAGTATTTGGGTGGCTCGGATTATTTGTATAAAACTTGATAAATTCATAAACGAGAAAATTACATGAATTACTACACGACTGCCGAGTAGTTTTCTTATAAACTTGATCTTGCTCTTTGGAGGTGGATTGAAATGTAAGGAAAAATGTCGAATATTAATGTAATAAAGTTTCTTGCTTAGAGGGGATTCTCAGGTGCATAATTAGACCGTCCATCTCTCGATATTTGTTTAAATTGCGATGATTCACGTCAGTAATCTGGTGGTGGCACGAAAAAATCCATAGGATGTGTGTTATTATTAAATTACTGGACAAGAAAGAATAAAAATTGTAAGATGTTCAGTGGACTGTGAAATGGGGTAAACTGCTCAACATTTTTTGTTTATCCAGCAGGAGTTTTCAGCTTTCCATCTACCAAAGATGATCCAAAAAAGAAGAGCTTATACAAAGTATATATCTGCTTGGGATGAGTGAAGGATTCAGTTAGAAGTGGCGTTGACTTGATATTCATAGGGTTTGAGGTTTATTCGTAGTAGATAATCGTGATCAGATGGCTGAGGCTGTTTTAATAGTGAGAGTCGAAGTGACGATCCGTCAGAATTCGTATGAAACGGAAGTTGAAGCTTTGATTTCATGACAGAGGTTGAATTTCGTCTTTCCTTTCCTAGAGCTTTCCACTCTATATATAGTGGGGACGTTATATTTAATATAGATTTGTATTCCCTCAGAGTGAAAGACATTTTGAGTGAATCTTTTTGTAAGGCTTCTCAATACTTTAAGGATTTATTGGTAAACTTTTTGTCCTGGGGAAGTGACAGACTTACACGATGTATGACTTGAGATGCTCAACATTCATTCCCCTGTAGATGAGGAAAAGCCACATTTGACTTCATATATCGGATAGACTTACAAACTTGCGTGATTGGGGGTTCAGAAGAGAACCACAAAAACAGTGATTTCTTGACACGGATCTGAAGAGACAGACTATCATGTCATGACATAAAGTTTCGAAATAAAGTCTCTCTTAGGGAATTTTTTGACTATTTTAGGAAGTGCATGTAATAATGGAATAACCGTCGTGACCTGTGAGCTGTGGTTGTTGTGCATGGCAAAATCCAATTATGCTAAAGAGATGTACAAACAGGATAGAAAGAAACAACGCCTAGTTTAATCAACTGCACCCAGCCAACCTTACATGTAAAACTTGTTAAGTTGTTAAGTGCAGCCAAAACTATTTTACATTAGTCTTCTTTATTGCATTCCTCTGCAGGTTGCAACGGGGACTCCAAAAACGCTAAAACTTTAGTGTGTGCAATGGATTTTACAACTTTGAAAGATTGAGCCATAATAAAATGCCATCCTTGGAAAACTGCAACTCCTCTTCCGCTGCAAGACCTGCTGAGAGATCCCTTAATAATGGGGGGTACTTTCCAATTACACGCCCACTACCCCCTCAGCCCCCCCTCAGAAGCCATTCCTCCTACCGTTCAGCATTTCACCATCACCAGCAAAACTCCAATCCCACGAGACAACCATCATTGATTAATTTGGACAGGAGAGACTTACGGATATCCCTTTTCCAATATCCTCTTCTATCAGGTAAGCCTATGTTATACAGCTTCATTATAAACAATATTTCATTGAGCGTTGTGTGGCAAGCAGACAAGAAAGATTATTTAAACTCCACGAGTGTAATTGGGGAGGATTGATTAAGTTTTGATAGTTTATGAAAGGCAGTGTAAGGCTTTGATTTATAATTGAATTGGAGAGGAGAAAAGCTGAGAGTGAATGTAGGTGAGAAAGTTAAGCCTCTTTGTGACACCTCTTCTATTGTCCTCCTTAACCCCTTCACACCACCGCCTATTGTAAGATTGTAAAGATCCTTTCTTAGAGGGAGATTTACTTGAGGTTGGGATTTGGGATGTACTGCTGGATGTATTTTATGCTCGTTAATCTAACACTGGAGAGAGTGTATATACAATACATATACAGCAGTGCGGTTGGTGTATGGACCACCCAAAAGAGAATTTTAAAGTTGGACAAGACGACTGGAAAAAGTCTCTCCACTACATCAGAGATTGTGATAATTGCCTGTAATGGTGAGGGAGCTACACGATCTTCGTGCATTGCATGTTGTTCTGTGTGTGTGTTGTCGATACTTGATCTCGTAGAAGGTCCTTCATTTGCATACACACAAACAAAGTTTTTTCTCAAAGGTCTCGCTTCCTTCGATATGTAGGAGGAGATCCTTACATATTCTTGCAGACAAAACAATGCCTGCTCATGACATGATTCACCTTTTAAAAGGACGAGCGATATGTATATGTGTGTATGCATACTATACGACGAATGATGTGACAAGATGCGCGACGGAACAACTTTTTTGCTTCGAGACCCAAAGATATCCAGGTTATCTTTACTGAAACAATAATTTAGTTAGCTTTGTTTCTTTAAAGGAATTCTGTGGATTGTTCGACTGCACTCACACACACACAGTTCAAGCATTTGAAAGTGAAAGAAGGACAACTCGACTGTGGGTGGGAGATAACGTGGGAGTTGCAGCAAAGGTTAAAGTAAATATACAAATGAAAAACGAGTTGACTTAGTAAGCCAGGTTGGGTTAACTTTTATGACTCTTTTCCTTTTCCTCATTCAATTGATGATGATGCAGTTCATTTCCAGCCAGACTCCGTTGTGTGTTTGATTGAAGAACCGGAAGTTCACCCAAAGCATCTTCTTGTGCCTCTTACTTCTGGCACGCTTCATCGTTTGTATGTATACAAATGCAGAGGAGAGCAGTGACTACTATATAATGCAGTGGGTGAAGTGTATGGAAAGAAAGCAAAAGGAGTTTGGATTCTCAGGTTTCTTTCGAGCAGAGACACTCAAATACGAATAGCACACAGGAGATTGGTTCATAATTTTTTGTATGGAGTTGGCACGCAAGCAATGGAAATTACGGTTACACCCATTCCTTAGTGACTTTGACGTTCCAAGTACATGTGTTTTGAATAAGATGTTCTTCTGAGGAAAAAGATGTGAGTCTCCCTTCGGAGGAGAGTTTATCCAGCGTACTAGAAGATTGTCTCTTGTTCTGGTGTGAAAAAATATGGGACCCGCAAGAAGTCTACAAAAACTTAGGACAAGATGGAAAGTTAAAATTAGAAGAGTAGGACTACACAAGCAGAGTATATATGCAATGCAACCAAGATGAAGTTCAGGGCTTTCCTGTTTACTGATCGTGATCATTTGTATATTTCCTATGCAGTCTTCGTTGAGAGACTCGACACAAAACTTTACGACTGAATTTTGGTTCATCTTTACATAAACGAACGGCAGGACTCTTACAATCTGTGTAATAATAATATTCGGTGGGATTAGTTTTAAACTGTTAACAGTTAATCGTAATGAGGTGAACTCGTAAATTGAGATTTCCGTGACTGCTTGCGTGAAGCTCTTTCCTCCACTTCTTACAAGGGAGATCATCGTCATAAGTTGAAAGTTGGTCATAATATAAAAGTTGTGTGTGCATATTAAATACCCAAGGGTTAATTAAAACTCAAATCCAGTGGGATACTCTCAGGAGTCTACTACTTGAGCAGTAGCGTGCAATAAAGCTATGTGTGTAATTTGTAAAAGTTGTGGTTCACCTATGCAAATTATGAGACGTATATTGAGATCTGCTCCTTCGGTAGTTTTAGTTTACTACTGCTATGAAACCCATGCAACGGTCTACAAAATTAAGTGAGCCTCGCATCATCTTAATAGAGAATTGCCAAAGGGATCATTTTTGGGGTTGAATTTCGACTGGGAAGAAGAAGAAGAATCATGCGAATCCTTATTACTCTTTTTGATATGTGGGTATGTCCTCTTTACTTCCACAATAAATAATCGAGAGAAAGATGAGCCTGGCAGATGGGAGAAATTTATTGAGACATTTACCTAATGAGTTTATCAAGGAAATAAAAGTCAGGAGTAGTGAGCCAAAAGCTATACAGGAGACTCGTGTGTGCAGTGATCTCGTTTAGAGATCAATAATAATGATTATTACTAGCCGACTTTGTTCATGATCACCTTACAGCAGTGGATATTTAATTTAGACAGAGGAAAAGGCCACGACCGCAATGTCTCAAATGTCAATTTTACACGGATGAAGGAATTTCCATTGGTACAAGTGATTGACAAGAGAACAAGTGTCTTCTTCGTTGGCGTGAAGAAAGGCATTGACTTTTTCGGCAACCTTTGACTCTCAACCAGTTGTGTCTCAAGATAAATTGTTTTTTTGAAGTCTCGTTTCACATATGGGCAATTCAATCAAAGTCTGACAGATTTGAGGAATAATTGCTACGTGTGTTGTTTCATGTGAGTTTGTGTGAGGGGATGGAATTTGCATATATGATCGTTTATTCGTATCCACCACCTATATAAACTCGAAATAAAAGTGTGATTTAAAGACATCATGAAACAAAATGAGGGTTTTTATGCAATAGAAAAGTCTGAGCCCAGCCCACGTAACCCAATGTGTCGGGTTGATTAGGCGCATTTTATACTTTGATTAACTGGAATTCCTGGAGGCGATCTCAATTAGTTTGAATCTTTGGCAGGGAATCGTTCCAAAAGTCAGAGATAGAGAGATTGGGAGTATGATCGATGGGAGATGTAAGTTTGGGCATTTTCTGCCACAATATTTCGACGGGAAGGGATTTTTGGACTGAATATATAGTGGAGGAATGTGTGCAAGAAGAACTTGAAGAATTTGTGATCGGCATCGTTATTGTTATTGCAGGAAGGTTGGTGGTGTGGTGGTGAGGATTGAATTAAGCTTATGTATAGTCTATACTCTGCTTTTAAGTTCGTTAATGATACGTTACAAAGGATAAAAAGCAGTGTAAATTAAATGTTTCTTGGGGAAAGGAAGTAATTTGGGACCAGCCGTCCTAGGGCAATTGTTTTAATGGATCAATTGAGTTGCATAATCGTCCTATGCCTATAATATATATATATATAGAGTTAGTCTTGAAGTGAGTCATGACTTAAAATAATATGTGTGCCTAATCTTTACAATTAGTTTAGTTGGTGGTACATTTAACGATGATGAATAATAATGAGCGAGCGAGAGCAGAGACTCCGTTTAACTTTACTAACGTAAGTAGTGACCTAGGGAAAAAGTGGGTGCGATGGCATGCATCACAATGAAATGTGTTGAAGGTTTGAAGGTCACTGAGGACCTCTTAAATCACTTATCGCAATTATGTTTGATGTTATTATATGCATGCATACATGAATGATGTGTGTATACTTTTGCGTATATTTGTTTTGTTCTTCAGTTCCTTTGTAGCGTTTGAGAGCTGCGAGAGTTCCCTTTGCAAATTCTCAGTCACTGTCTCGTCGTCAGTCTCTTATTTATCATGTGAAAAACAAACTAGTTATAAATTCTTCTTCTTGGTAATATTGAAATATAAAGCTCCCCTGATACCCTCTGACCTTTGAGGATTATATTCAGGACATAAATATTTTGACTGGGAGCACATTTGCATACATTAAGTTGTTTTAACTGAGCCTGATTATATTATTGTGCAGTCTGTGACACTTGTACATGAGGTAATGTGATTTATTTAGTGGTCTGTGCATAAAGTAGTTGTTCACAAGTGCTAATTCGTGTAAAATGTAGATTGCCAGTGTTTGTGGTACTCGGTAAGCACACATTTGAGAATATACATGTAAGATTAACGCATGAGTAGTACTATTTATGAATGACATGTTATTGAGATAAGAGAAATTAAGGAGTGCATTGGACTGAAATGATAAGACAGGAGAGAACTTTAATATATACATAATGTATGCATCGCTACTACTTATCTTATCCTGAAGCCCAAGAGAAGCTGATTTATTATTCTCAAGTATAAAAGTAGATATGGAACACTTAATGGTCGAAAGATTCGAAATCTCCTCGAGGTGTGAAGGATTCGAAGTGTTATTCAGCAGAGATGAGAGCGTGGGTGGCTTCTTCTTCTTCTTCCTTAGACTTTTGGCTTCTTTTACAGGATATTGCTCAATCATCTTGAAAGAACGCTTTATCTTAAAGAGATTTAGAAGCGTGAAATATGATGAGATGCCTTTTTGGCTGAGTCACTCTTAATATTGTGGCCTCAGGAAGTTTAATGCAAGCAACACGTAGATATTCAAGAATATAATAATAATAATAACGAAGGGTCGTTTGTCTAACTAAGAACTGAGATACATAAATACAAACTTTTTGAAAAGTTTTGAAATGTGCGTTACAAATTCGTGTGGAAAGTGCCATAATGATGAAGGAAAGAGGAAGATTGTTGATGTGGCAGTTGCACATAAGGTCCATCAATTATTTGCTTTACATGCGTGTATGTGTATTTTCGTTGATGGCAAATGGTTGTCCTTTCGTCAAGTCCATTAAGAGAGACTCAGTCAGTCCTACACAGTTAAAATTGATTCCGGCAGGCTTCGAATGTCATCGTGAATATTACAGTTAAATGTATAAACAAGTGGAGAGAAGGAATGTCCTCATAAAAATGTTCTGAGAATTCACGAAGACATTTGAGACTGTTGAAGAAAGCAAAGGAAGTTGGTGAGGGCTCAGTCCCAAATCAAACTTCACGAAGGCTTCACACCCAACTATATATTGAGTTATTGAACATTTGCAAATCCATTTTAGTTCTTGTTACTTCGATGAGACCACAGTAATAATAATCCTCTCCTGGGTTGTCGTGTGTGAATGTGTGTGTGTGCGTAAAACTCTTCTTTTCACCTCGTTGAGGTTGTCAAAAAGACATTAAATTGGACATTCCCTTGATTCACTCCCAGACATAACTGTCACTCGTTTACATTTAATTGAAATGGCACAAACAAGTTTAGTGGCACTCAATTGAGCTCCCATCAGCCTCCCATATTGTACGAGCACCAGTGAATATCCATATACAAACATATATTAAATACTCTCTCAAGAAAGCAAGATCAATTTTAGACTGCGACTCTCATCTGTGCTGTTAGCAGGTCAAACTCGTAACATTTAATATAGTTAGAATAAGATAAGACCATCATCATCAGTATGATTTTAATGACAGACACAGTCGTGGAAAAGAGTTAAATACATTCCAAAGTTCAGTCTGCACCTACACACACGGCTTTATACACTAGACCGAATTTTTACCATTATTACTGAATACTTCTTGGTTAACGATCGTCCTTGTGTGTTTTGTGTCAAAGGAGTAACAATGCTTGGAACTGGAAAAGGAACCCTTAAAGCTCCCGACATTGTTCTGCACGGAAGTCAAGTAGCCCCACAGCACGCTTTCGTGGAAAGACTTGGAGATGAGGTCACTCTCCATCCGATCAGTGAGGCTACAACTCTAGACGGACAACCTGTGACCCAACCCACCCCACTGCAACCAGGTGAGATCATGTTGACTATTCAGTTATATCAAGCAGAGAGTGAGGTTCAGATGAGATATCAACCTGTTGCGTTGTGAAGTTTGTCACCTGGGAAGAGTTAAGGTGTGGGGAGATTTATGGGGAAAGATGATGCGGTAGAGGTGACACTGACCTAGACCCCAACTGGACATTCCCATAAATTAAATGGTTGGAGGCATTCGAAACTATATATGATTACATGTGTATGTACATATATGTACTTTAGAATGTCGAAGGACAACCTGGTAGCTATTTACCTTTGTACCATGTATATTTAATGAGTGTCTTGCATAAATAGAATTTCGTTTCCCGTCGCGTCCTCACTTAAATATTCTAAGCGACCATATAACTAGACGGAATTACTTATGAGACTATTGAATTATTTCCGGAATGCGTTTAAAATGAGATTTATGAACGATTTCAAACTAGCTATTTTGAACTGTGATTATCACCTTCACTAGTTCTGTTCCCGATTTATTGAAAAAAATGATTTTTTTATAAATCAGCATTGGTAGTTTTTGGTAGACATAAATGGGTACTTATCAAAAGCATGTCAGATTTCGTTAGTTATCCAGTTGAAACTAGAATCAATAATTAATAACGAGATACGTGTGTATAGATTGGAGAAAGACGTGACAGACAACACGTAGTGCAAATTAATACAATAGAGACAAATAGCTTGGATCAATTCTCTTTCGAATATCGAGTTTCACTTTACTACTTTTGGCAATGGAACACCTTCTTACATTCCACGTATGCATACAAGAGGAGTCAATCAATATGAGACCCTGTCTGCGTACACTTTCACACGTTCCAATTCATTCTGATTTACGAGACGTACCAATATTATTCTGGGTAGACCGGATGAATTCGCCTCAGCGGAAGAAATAGCTTCCTTTTGAGTCTTAAAAGTAATTAGACACTTAATTAAATAGTAGACCCGGCTACAAAAAGTAATTTTATTCATTGGTCTCAGTGTTGGAATCTATTCATATATGTGTTATTGTTTTAAATCGATCTTTAGCTTTTAACTGCATCCTCCTCATTCACGTCCTCTACGGCTGACAGGCCCTTTATTCTTCCGATAATTGAACTTCTTGACCTTCAGGATGAAAGGTTTGAGTCTTAAAACCATCTCTGTGTGAGCCATAGGAATCAAAACAATGCAACTCTTTATACTTTATGAGATTGTGACGTGAATTTTAATGTCAGTTTTTATGTAATGAGCAGAGAGAGAGACAAGAAAGAACATAGGGCAGGTCAACAATGAGAATGAAATGCATCTTCTTTTGTGGAGTGTATACCTCGTAAATCGCTCACTATGCTCATACTTCATCCTTCATATACTTCTCTCGAGTGTTTTATGACTTTTTTATACCCTCAGTTTGAGATGAGGAGAGTGCATTCCAGTATTATTGTACGTACAATACGCAAGCAAAGGTTTATACACTCAGGGCGAAACTATTGTTTCCCATATTATTATTATCCAAGTTACGATGCTTTTACTTTTTACTTGCATAAAATGAAAGCAAGCATTAAGTTAATTAGTTTTAAAACTCATCAAGCACACACAAAAATACAAAGCATGTTGCACTTAAAAATGCAATATAAGGATGACACAGCTCATAGCCAAGTTTTTTTTACGACGAGCAGGAAAATAAACGAGGTTTAGATGTCATTCTGTCAAGGATTGGATCCACATACTAATTGGTACTACGACAGTCTTGCCAAAACCAAAAATCTCTAGCTGAATGCATCTCATCTATATTGATTTTCTTTGTTACGAGTCTTCTTTTAAAGTGAACTATTAAATCTTGAAATAAAAGCGTCGGTTTTGAAAGTCGTCGTCGAAGATGAAATATCTACACATTAGTTATATTATATCTGTGTTCCTTGTAAGGAATGATTCATGGCTTATAAGGAGTGAGTAAGGATGAGATGAAGACTCTCGTCTCGGAATCCAAAGGGGTTGTGAAGAGTCATTGTGAATTATTTATAGGTAATTAACAGGCCTCTTGTGAGGCGATACGATCTGCTGACCAAGTGTTCTCTCCGTGCCTAGAAGACACTTTAGCACCTTCCCTCGCATGAAAAAGAAACGACGCTCGTAAGATGCATACACACACAGGAAACTTTCATATTACATAACTTTTCAAAGACCGATTATCAGTTTGATTTATCTCCTTTCCTCTGATGCTCAGTAGAAACCACAAGTTCATTCTACTAGTAATGAGTATGCATTACACAGCTATTCTTGAAAAATAGTTCTGTGTGTTATTTCTCAATTTTACACAAACAGTGAGTCCGTAGTCGTTTGTACTTACATGCAATAAAGAATGAATGCCCTTTTAATTTTAAACAAAGAGATTGTTTAAAGAGAAAGATTCTTACAGAATACAAATGCCTGCATGCGTAGATTTCTCATTGTGTGGAGTGTTTACGAAAGAATATAAGGTGGTGATTCATGGATTTGTATGGTTGCATGGTAGGCAGGAAACACATTCCGTAAATGGATGGAGGACGGAAAAATAAATTCGAATGCATTAAATGATGATGAACATACTTTGATTAATTTATGACAGGTAACCTCATAACGATAGGAGAGTCGTACTTTTTCCGATACGACGGACCTCAACGGCCACCCCCACCACCAAAGCCCTCGTTAAAGAATCGAGGAGCTGATAATCTGAACCACAACAACGAGTCGTCCTCGTCAGCACTGCCCCATCATTTCTACATGGACGATTCTCCTTATGCTGTCATCAATCCTTCGACAAGTGAGTTTCTTCTTGCGTTACTTAAAATTCTTGAGATGACTCAAAAACCTTAAAGATGAGGAGATTACCTTAGGAGTTATTTTAGTCTAATACGGCAAGCATATAAGTTTTTAAGCTCTCTGTATGTCTGTATAAGAGATGAGGTTGGGTTGAGCGAACAGGTAAAACACTCGATCCAATGACCACCTGCACCTCCAAATCTTTTGTTGACTTTCCTCAAATATTTCTCTGTCTGAAGATCATCTCTTGAAGAGATGGGTTTGTGTTGACTCTTCTCCGTGCTACAACATTGCACCTACCTGTGAACAAATCCTTTTTCCACTGACTTCCTCATCTTTCGCGTCTAAATTATATACGGGGAGACTAAACTGAAAAGTCTAATAATATTATTTTCCTGCAATCACTTATTCACTTTGATGATGAATGAAAGCTGATGATGCTACGTTGCTTCAAACTCTGCGTAAGGTAAAAAGAGTTTATCAGCCCACTTTTGTGTGTGTATGTCTCTCTTTTTGTGCTTATCTTCTTTTCGGTGGGTAAACACGATAAGGCCTTTTCTCACCTATGGTACAATAATTGAAAGCATTTTGTGTTAGTTATAATTGGTTTTGGTTTGAGCGAGGGTGCCAAAGGAAGCAGGAGAAGTTCGGAAAGGGTCAAAAATAGTTTAAAGTGTGGCTTTCTGATTTATGTGTGTGTAGTTCTTTTCAAATTGCTTCTTTCAAGAAGACCATAAGAGCGTAAGATGGGGAAGAAGGGTTAAAAGGTAAAAAACCAGTTGTGTAAGAATAAGAAACAACCCACCATGACTATGAGTTTCTCTTGTGGTAATGTCTAAATCGGATAATTTGATCCGAATAAACGGATTATAGAGACTTAGGGAACACGAGAAGAATGGGTGGAATGACGGACAACGTGCTGGTGGGCACAATTGAAGGATTGTCCCATTGTTGCCTTCTTATGGTTAGAGATTAACTCTTTTTGTACACAAATTGTTGATTGACAGGAGCTGGAAGTAGCGAGCAGGGAAGTCAACGGAAGACATGTCCATTCCAACAAGGCAGTGACCACCAACTCCACCACCACCACCTTCACCTTAACCAAATGAGAATCTCTCCGATGGATGAAGCTGAAGACAATATTTCCAGTACACGAAGTTCTTCAGCTTCCACTTCAGATCCTGAGCCCAGCAGCGTCAGTAGTATTGTATCGGATTCTTCTCAAAATATGCAACACAAGTACCGAGACTCCCTTGACACGGATCATTTCGTCAACAAGATTGCTCGCTTCGAGTTGCTCTCTGGACACCAACAATTTCCCCCTACGTGTGGGAACAACATGCAGAACGGCAGCAGTACAAATAACAGCAACGGTGGCAGTAATAACAATTACAGCCGTTGCAATTACGAAGCTCACCCAGTGCCTAAAAAGGGTGGAGTGCTCATTTCCAAACCTAACGTGAACTTTAATAGGAGTGATCAAGGATTTGGGTTTAACCATTACTCCCACCACAACAACGGCAACGGTTTCGGCGAAGGTGACCTGCCATTTGGAAATGGCAACAAGAACGGAACGATCACTAAGCAGCAAATGGATGTCGAAGGTCCTTCGCCTTCACCTGCCAGTTTATTTCTCACGGATTTCTCTGAACAAGATGAGGAGTCTTCAGGATTCCTCAATCATTACGAGGATGAATCAACCTCAGTCCCGAGCCCGGATAGTTTAAGTTCCATTTCAAATCACAATGCAGCTAGAACATTTATTCCGTCTCAAAATGGAGAGAGTCGATGTAGCAGCAGATCTAGTGGAGCGAGTCAGTTGAGATACCAAAGCCAAAAGGAATCCCCTGATCAAGCGTCTATTGCTTGTGAAACTCTTCTGCAAATCAAGAGAAAGCAGGTGTGGCCCTTTTGTGTCAAATTAAGTTAATGTCTCGACAACTTTTGATTTAAACAGAATTTATTTCAATTAATGAAATTTCAGGCCCAAGAAGCCCAAGAGCACCAACAAGATGACAAGCTAAAACTAGATGAAATTCTTGCAATGTGTGCTGAGTATGAAGAACAAATCGCAAAGGAAATAGAAGACAACAAAAACCACCATGGGGGACCAGGGAGGCCGAAATTACCTTTGACATCTTCCCTCATGTCACTTACACGACCTTCTCCAAGCAATGCAAACGGTGCTAATTCTGTGTCAAATGGAGAAAAGTCCCCAAGCTCGCCTCCTGGAAGTGCAAATTCCACTACCAACGGTTCTTTTACATATAGCAGGTAGAGCTATGCGATAAAACTTGCAGAAAAAAAGGATGTAATATATGATTGTATGAGATTTCATGTGAAGTGCTTAGGTAGATAATAATAATAAGTGGCAAATAACAATCGATTTAAGGAGATAATTGCCACTACAAAAATGTAGGTCTAATCATTATTTGCTCGATAAGATATAAGCGCGATTTCATTCTATGAATGAACAACGAACTTTTACACGAAATGTGATTACTTTGCGTGAGTCACTCAATTATGTAATGAGATGAACCTTAAGCAGCGTTGTAATTAGCGGATGATGACGAGGTTGATGAGAGGGAGAATATATCGAATCGTTGCACGAGTGAAATTAGTAACATGCAATGAACCAAAAAAGTTTCTGAAAGTCAAAATACTTTGTGTGAAGTAGGAGAAGAACGACGATGATATGTACAACATGTATTATTACTAAAACTTATCATGGTAGCCACACCGTTTTTGAAGGTCTATTATTGCTCTAGCTGAATTCCCAGGGGAGTAATTCAAAAGTCATACACAACATTAGTTTTTGTTAGGAAGGAAAAGGATTGTTTCAAGTCTAGAGATGTTATCACACGAAGAGGTCAGAGAGTAATTACTCTTCGGCGTATTCCTATTTGTACCTTCGAGAGCATTTCATTCGTATCTTGATTCGGGAAGACACTATCTGGTGAGCTCACAGAAACAAGGCTACACTTTTATGGTCTTCTCGAGACTCTTGGACGGGTTCTTGTGAGTCAATAAAATAATGTGATTTTAGATTCCGATACGACAAGACGAGGAAATTAAGTACGGTATAGAGGTCCTCTTACTTACTTACAATTAGATAATGTGCCTGTGTATGCGTTTCTAATTTGAGAACGAATCATAAAACGAGATGCTTAAATGGACATAATAATATTACGCTTATAGCGAGTCCCACGAGAGTTTTGAAACTAAAAGTAAAGTTGTGTTTTGTCTAAGAAAAAGCAGCTTACATTGAGCTTATTATGAGCTTTACCTTGTAATTGTGAGGGATTATTTCATTCTTACTTTGAGAGAGAGAGGATTCTTTGCAATAAATCTTCAGGTGACTTTGTACAAATTATTCTACTGTACTTACGACTTTACATGGACAGGAACACGAATAAGCTTCACACGTAAAAGTTCGTACCATGTAGGACGCCCGAGAGTATGTGTGCTCTTAAGATGTAAAGGTGTAAGGTGTGAATATAAGTAATTGCACGATTTGCATGCACAAGTAATTGAACGACGGGACAGGTGTGGCTCAAGTAATTGCATTAGGAAATGAACTGAATAGGTTTTCAAGACTGGATTGTACATTATGTGATTGTTTTATGACTTTTTTTAGAATCAAGACAAATGGGTCTTTACCACGAGATGGATCGAACAAGAAGAATGTGCATCCAAATGGACATCACAGTGATCAAGAAATCCAAAGCATCTTTACTTTCTCAGAGTCATCTCACAAGTCTTCGGCTTCTTCTCCAACTTCCAATTCGATTAGTTTTGCTTCTATTTCTCCAGACGAAGCGATGTCACCTCCGCTTTTTAACTCCACTGCGAACAGCTCCTATACGCAAGCAGACAATGCAAGAACTAAAGGACCTGTTGTAGGTCTCCTGAGAAGCGCAACGAGCCCATACGAAAATGTATCTGCAGACCCAGCGCCAAGATTGGGAACGCGTGTTCCACTGTCCCACTGCCATTACAGACCTTCAGATTCATGTCTGAATGGGAATCCCCGTAGACCCATTTTATCCAATGGTAATTCCTCCTCAGCTCTCGCATCGGATCGCTGTGATTCCCGATCTGATTCTGCAACTCCTCCAAAGTCCAATAGGTCAGTTTCGTTTGCAAATTGTGTGAAGGAATTTGGTGCAAGTGATGATGAAGATGACGAGGAACAGAAGTCGAAAAAGGGAAAGGAGGGGATAGTAAAGACGATAGCGACTGAAGTAGAAGTTCATAACACAAGTAGAGATGAGAAAGATGAATGTATTAAAAATAACTCCCAGAGAGCAGATCCACATTTACCACCATCAACACCGTCGATCTGCATCACTTCATCGGAGACTGACACCAGAGACGTAATCAAAACAAAGAGCTCTTCATCTTCATCGTCTTGTTCTACCGAGGGAGAAGAGTCTGTGGCCACAGCAAGTCGTAAGAAGATTCCAGTGAAGGTAAGATGACTGTTTCGGGAATCTCCAGAAATACACTTTTAAGTGGGTTGAAATTTTAACTGGTGGTTTCTATCCGCAGGAGACAAGAACAACAACATACACTATTGCGTTCCAAGGGGATGATGAACAGACACGAATCAAGAACGAAATAAGGGAGATGGAAGAGCAGGAAATGGAAGCGATACGGGAGGTAAGCTTGCTTTAATAATGCTCACATATATTTCAATACATTTTTAACATGTAATTTTAATAAATCTGATTTGTGGTCTAGTTGGAACTGGAGAAAGCACTTTTGATCGGAGAAGAGAAATGCCTTGAATCCCAAGTCGAATCTGAAAAGGAAGAATTAGCCGAACTTCAAGACAGATTAAGACAGATTGATGATAGCAATTCGCAATGGAAAAATGACAGTTTGGAAAGAATCGGTGAACTTAAAACGAAATCGTTGGGATCCGAAAAGGAATTGGCAAGATTAGAGCGAATGCACGAAGATTTTTCTGGAAGTACGGATGAAGAGACGATGTTATTAGAACGTTTGAAATTCCAACATGAACTTGTAGAGAGTGATCGTAAGGTGTGTGTAAAAGATTACAGAGTAGAATTAAGAGTGAGCTTAAAGTGTCGAGTATAAAAGTGTGTGTGTGTGTTAATTACTTTTTAGGCCTTTGAAGATGCAGAGTTTCACCATATGGAAGAAGAGATTAACAAAGAAACCCAGAGGGATGAGTTGTACAAATTAGTAGCAGAAAAAGAACGTCGTCTTAAGATGAAACAGTCTCAGCTGGAGAAAGTTCGATCTCAAGCAAAACTTTCAGCTACTACTTCCCTAAATGAAATACAAAGTCTGGATATGAAACGTCAAGAGATGATCAACCAACTGAAAAAAGTAAAAATATTAAACTACTAAAAATTGGAGGAAACTTTTAAGCTTTGAGTTTGTTGCGTCAAAAGTTTCATTAGCTTTTCGTACGTGACGCAACTGTTGGAGTTATTTTTATGACTTTTTCTCCCGAGTGTTTATGTTTACCCGAGGCATGAAATGAAGTTTCGGGAATGAGGAGTTCATGTAAAACGTCAAATTGGATTTAAATAAGATTCATTCAAAATGCATGTTAGAGAGTGAGATGGCTTTTCACGCTATTGAGCAGCTTGGATGGAATTCACATATAATACGTCTCAGCTTGTTATATATCTTATAAACACATATGCCTCCTTGTTTGTAAAATGTATGACTTATGTAAATCATCTTCTTTTGGCAGATACGAGAAACTTCCAAATCCAATGGGAGCTGTAATAATCAAAACACCCTCTGTGTGCCTGAAATGGATGGGTCGGATAGTTTTTCAGATTGTGAAGATGTAAGACTTTAAAGAGGATTTGTAGTTACTAGTACACTTAGCTTCAAAAAGTTATTTATAATTAATATTTACAAGCTGCTCTTAAATACTTCATACAGACGAAGAACTCGGATTTAGAAGAGAAATTGAGATCACTTTGTATCCTTCCACAACAACCTATTCAACTGAATTCAGCTAATCCTACTCGTCGAACAGAAGACTCCGTTTACATAGAGCGTATTAAGTCAAGGTCTCCAATTGATCCTCATTTAGGTGGACCAATCGGAGCTAAAACTTCTGAGACTCTTAGAGAAATAGAGAGAAATCGGGAGTTCCTCTTAAACGAACAAGGTAAGTTAATAATTCCCCACGCAACAAGATGCTTAACTCTGAAAAAGTTCAAAGAGACAAAGTATATTTGGCCAAGTGGTTTCTGGTGAAAGTACACGAGTTTCTCGTTGCAGGCGTGCAAATGCTGGAGGAAGAGAGAGCTCGGGTTCGTGAGTTACAGAAAAGAGTTCAAGATGCCGTTCGAGAGGAATGGGAAGCTTCGAGGAAAAGTAGAAGCAACCAGTGCCATTCACTTAACTCTGTAGGGAGCGAAGATTCAGGCCACACCGTCTCGGACACTCCCACCGATAGGTATGTGTAAAATCTCTACGCAAGCTAACTATAAATCCAGATTTCCAAATCTTATACCGAATGCGAATGTATGTAGTCTTCATCCACTTTACTTCTTCTTCTTACATAGAGGCTTACACTTGCAAAATGGAAATTAGTTTCTAGCGCACCTTCGAAATTGAGACGACGGCCTCCTGAAACTCTTTCTTCGGGGTAGGAGTTGTCATATAAGAGAGAAAGTTCTTCTGAGAATAATCTTCGTTTATGATGAAAGAACCTTTACTGATTGATGTATGTGCGAGTATATGAGTTCGTGGTACTTTCTCCAAGAATTGGGAGCAGTAATACCCGCGGATCCGGGTGACTATATATACGTAAACGTGTTGTATATATCTCTCACACAACTTCATTACAAAACTGCTCACTTTCTACTCTCAGCAGACTTTATTATGTGCAGTCTACCATTATGAATTGATACTTTGGTGGATGAAAATCCTCTTTCTGCAGAAGGTGTGTATGTTCATATTAGGTTTCCCTTTGAGTTCTCATGTGATGTGGATGAGGTTGTGGATTATTTCCACATTCACTCACTTTCTTTCTCTCTCTCTCTCTCTCTCTCTGGAATCCTCACAAACCCAGAATAGAAGTTAATTCAATCCGAATTCCGGATTTTAATAAAAAGCGACATTGCAAAGAAAGGGTGGGTTTCCCAGTGAAAGATGACACTCAGAGTATATATAGAAGCAGGAGCTATTCGAATGTGATACAATTATGAAAAGGCAAGACGCTCGCTCGTTGTCTGTGAGTGTGCAAGGCAAAATGAAATTACCCTATCGACTAGCAAATAGTTACTACAGAGTTGATAGCATAAAGATAGAGAAAGAAAGAAGCCTCAGTACGAAGTGTATAGACAGTACTGGTGTGGGATTTATTCTGATTGTTCAGCTAGATAGGGATCGTGACATCATCCTTAAGATGCCAATTAGGATAGAGACGAAGATGTACAGGCTATTGAGTCTAATGACTATTGAGTATGGAAGTGTTGTCTGCCTAATATATATATATATATATATCTTCCCTTGTATCTCTTGATTGAATCACCACCAACAAAAATTCTTGCTGTAGATCGGTCTCTCCAACATTAGATTAAACGACCCTGCATACGAATGTGCCAGCTTTCAAAAAGAAATGGAGAAGGGTCATAATGGAGTCTTTGTTGTTTGTTGGAAGAGGCGGAGATGTTGTTGAAAGTTTGGAGAAAGTGCATTCTGTTCTTCATTTCTGTTTGTGTATATTTGAGAGGACCAATCAATCAAGTTTTATATATCGGGGATTGGCTTATTCTTCTCGCAGGCTATTGTGCTCGACGTCTAATACCAATAATACGATTATGCAGATGCACTTTCTTAAAAGCCAGAAATATCTCAAGAAGTGATGCAGGGTTTGGAACTATATTTATAAACCGGAGGAACGGGAAGTGGCAATTCTCCCTAAACGTCGTCGGCTCCAGATTGTCTGCACGCGTGTTTCTTGCAAATCCTCCGGAGTAATTGGAATTGTGTGGAGTCTTTGAGCTTTTGAAATGGAGAGGAGGAGGATCGAACTAAAGATAATAATAGAGGAAGGAACATGTGCAAAAAATGGGGAAAGCCAAAAAGTCCAAAAAGTCTCTCTCCTTCTCGTCCGTTCGTCGATCATGTTGGGCTTGATCCAATAATCTTTTTATTCCTCGAGTAAATATCGAAACGAGAGAAAGTAATGTGAGACACAAGCCCTCTTTTTGCACGCGACCTTACAACACACGGCGAATGAGAAAGCCTTTCTTTTCTTTGCACTTTTGGTCTAATCATATTTTGGGAGAACAAAGAAAAAGTCTGTATGTATGTATAACATGTGAACAGCGGAGAGGAAAAGGCCCGTAAGAGTCAAAGACTTGTGAGCCGTGTGAGTCAAAAATATTGGAGACATCGGAGAGTAATGAAATTGTACCGAGTGTTTTGAGCCCTTCAGCACACTTCAATACTTTCACCGAGATTGACTTTTGTACACGCAACTATATATTCCTAGTATTTCGCAGACATTGCCTGCAATACAAAAGCCTTTCATCATCACTTATATATATACGAGAGAGACGATCATGTGCCTTCATATTAGCAGAGATTTCTTCACTAAAAACTCTTCGAGTCGGCTCTCGAGGCGTTTGGTACGACACACCAAGTACATATTTCGAAATACGTCTTTCTTTATGTCGTTTTACTTGAGATGCTGAGAAGCTGTATATATAGCAGCAGGCAGTGTATCAAAGGTGTAAAATCTATAATAGGAGTTCAGATATTGTGAGGCGGGGGAAGTACTTTGTAGTAACTCACGTATACATTTCGAACTGTAAGGTGATATCTTAGAGAATGTGAGAAGAATAGAGTTTCCAATTTTTCGTGTCTCTCTTTCCCTCACATGTTATCATTTTGTTTGTTCTACCCAAATGACCCAGATGGAAGAATTACTTCCAGACGATCAAGTTTCCATTGTCAGTGGGTGTTTTCTTTCTCCTCTCACAGTAAATCCAATATGTATGCAATTTAGTGGAGCAAACAATAATGATAGCTGCATGATTGAGATGTCTACTCCGTATGCCTTTCGTTGTCGTTCCCCATAAAAAAAACTTACACGATATTCCACTCGTTCATCGTTCCCATATCTTGTACTCCTCCATGCAATAGCACAGCAGCAAGCACGAGAGAAAGAGATGATCATACAGATTGTGTAAAAGTATTTAAACGTAGTTTTCAAGACACGAATTGGTTGGTAGTGAAAGCGAGTGAAAGTGAAAGCCCAAGTTGAAGGATATTCAATACGTTCAATATATAGAAAAATTCACTTCCTCCCATGAAAGAGATGAGTAATGTTTTATTCAGAAGCAGAGGCACAAACTGATCAAAATGGTGTTTACATAAAAAAGTAAATAGTCTTGGAAGTCTTGACATGTGAAGAGAAAGCGAAGGCGATCAATGCAAAGAAAACTAAATCCATGCTCACGTGCCGAGTGTGCAGTATCGTAAAAATCCAGGCTTAAGTACACACACACACACACACATTGCACGTTAAATGACATTTCCAGTTGTGTGGGGGAGTGACGACGAGAGGAATTCACAGGAAGAAGGTGTTTTCCTGTCAACCTGTCATAAATGTTTGACTAAAACTCTAAATGTAGTCGAAACGTGAGTGACAGGACACTTAGTGAGTAGTGGTGTCCATTCTTCTATTCAATATATGTCAGTCTGCGACTCTTGTTCCACCATGTTGTGTCTAACATGTGTTTATGTGAATGAAAAGTGAAAGTAGAGCTGAGACTAAAATAACGTACTTGCTTACAGAAGGATTATATGCGCCTCTCCTTCAAGTATATCAAGTGTCATTGTGTAATTCAGTACTGGTAAACATTTCACCGAAGACGAGTATAATAATAATGGGAACTAATATCAGGTGTGTGTAGAAATAACATGTAACATATCTTTTGTTAATGCGTTACATAAAAGATTGGACTGGAGATAGTTCATCTGGATAGATAGAGCAGATAGTTTTATCAAAGGTGAGATGAAATATCGATAGGATTAGAGTGTCTATATGAAAAAAATATTAAAAGCTGAATCTCAGTTCTCACGGTTCACTAATAGCTACCCTGTTTGATTTAGAAGGCTTCGCAGATTTCTACACCGGAAGGAAGGTGTGTCAAAGGAGAAAGGAGAGATATAAGATGAAGGGAAACCTTGTAAGGAATCAAAGTAATTGAGTAGAAAAGGACGGAGAAATCCAATAAAATGGACAGGTCCTCAGGTCAGAAAAGGATTGAGACAAATCCTTAAAGTAAAGTAGTAGACGGTGGTGCAAACAATGAAGTGGACAACGCGTACAAATGGGATTACTATATGCGAGGAGGCCTCTTCGTTAATGGGGGTGTAGGTGGAAACGTCATGTGTGTGTGTTTATATATATGTGGGAGGAGCTCCACCCCCTCCTCCCGTATTCCTTTTTGTCTTGAAGTAAACAATGAGATTTGCTTTACAATCTTCTTCTTGGTTCTTATTCCGAATGTATCACACACACACACATATATACATTCGTTTTATAAGATGTTGTTTTATAAGACGCGAGAGCTGTTGTGTACACTACATATAAACTGCTTTCACCTTAGCTTTGAACTTTGAGAAGTAGACTCACGTAGTCCGTATAGAAAGAAGGAACATGTTCGCAAGTCAAGTTGAGAAATGAGTTTGATGGTGGTCTGTCTTGTGTATTTCAGTGGGAGTGGCGAAGGAGCAACGTCCATTTCTACTACTGAAGGAGGAGGTGGGTGCGACCATCATCATCACCACCATCCTGACTCATTCCAACTGTGTCAACAGGTTAGTCTAATGAAGAGCGGAGGGCTTCTTTTCCCAATGCTTTCATGAGGATGATGGAGTAGTGTTGAATTTACTGAATGTTTACCTTCTCTTTCTAAAAGGAAGATTGCTTGCTTTGCCTGTCAGGTCGCTAATGCACGGAACACGATATGCTTCTACGCTGTTGTTTGCTTAAACCAAAAGGGGAAAGTTCGAAGCATCGTAGAATAGTGTGCGGAAACGTCGACGCTATGTACTTATCGTTGTCAAAATGTACTTAAACTTTACTTCATGTACCTACCAATTTCCAAGTAGAGAAAGTTTAATAAGCGAGAGAGTTAGTGTAAAACTATGTTTATATACGTGTATGCTCATACACAGCGTAGGTTTCATCCGAGGAAGTGGCAAGAATAAGCTTATAAATACACATACACTTACACACACTGGAGAAAGTTAGATGAACACTCGTATTGATTTTAAACTATTAGACATTGCTATCATCTTTGTTCATCATCATCATCATCGTATTTAACATTTCCCCAGGTAGGCTAACCTCACGCAGCAGCATCGAACTTGTTTATTCAGGTAGGAATGAGAGGACTGAAGCCAACAACGTTGAACATTGCAAAACTTTTAGTTTAGGGATGAGAGCCAAGTTATTATGTTGTATATATGTGACTTAGGGAACTTTAGCCAGAAGAGCATGTGGGAGATCTCGCAGACCCTCATCATTTGAGAATATCATCTCTTTTAGGGAGATTGGTTACGTCGTCCGTCTGTCTAACTCAAAGCCTGACTGACATTTGAATGAGAACAACAACATCGTATTAATGACTCGTGTGATGATGTAAATTCAGATTTATACTGGGGAATGATGGAGGCAGGCTGCCATAAATCATAACTTGTGTGCTCATATGTGAGTGCTTTGTCTCTGTATGTTTACGAGCATCAGTAAGTGAGCAGCAGGAGGAGTAGGAGCATATCATTGTGTAAGTGGCTTACTTTTAATGAGATGCTTACATGTAAATGTAAAATCCCTCTCCTCTGTCAACCATATCTTTTGCACTGGATGAAGATAATAATTGGAATGCGAAATCGATTTCTCTCTTCAGAGAAAAACAGATTCGTTGGAAGCTTTTGAAAAGGTTTCATGGTCCTACGTAGCATACAGCAAATTTGGGTGACATTACTGCAGGTGGTTTTGATGTGGTTTCAAAACTAAAAGGGATGAGACAACTGGAACATTTTGCACACGACATATGGCATCAACAACGCTGTGAATTAGGGATATTAAAAACGTACAAAGCCCTAGGTAGGATAACACACACGCTTGCATGATTTATGCATTCAACTGTCACTATATGTACGGGTGATTCGAGACGCATGTATACAGTCAGTCGACTGTCGAAGTCCGACGTTTCAATCATTTGTAAGTTTTGACTACGCATAATACAGTGGATCACTCCATTTTGGTTCTTTTGGGAATTATTCGTACATGTACAAGCGATGGGCGGATCAGGTCGGACTGCTTGAAGTAATGAACGATGAGTTGCACTTGACTTATATCCCTTGATTTGAGCCAGAAAGAATGTTGATTTGGAGTGATGACAGCTCCTTGGGAATAGATAAGGGATGAGTGACGTATTTTCTTGGAGTAATTACAATAATGAACTTCTTGGCCTTGGTTCGTGAGGGTTGAAAGAATTCAGCGATCGTGATAAGAGCAAAGAACAAGACGACTACTCGAGCACCACCTCCTCTCGTCCTCCTACTTCCTCTCTCTCTCTCAAAAATGAGTATTTTTGGATCAAGTTTTAGTTACGTATCTCGTTATTATCGTTTCATGTTTCATAGTAAAGTGTAATATTGTCCAAATGTTGTGCCGAGTAATTCGGTACATTTATTGGAGAGATAGAAAGAGAGGGGAAGCAATAAGGAAGCCTGAGGAGGATTCAAATAGAAATAGAACAAGAAATCGGATTGTACTCTGTGCTCATCAGAGTAGGAATGAGGAATTGATTGATTTTGGACCAGAGGGGACTCCTGTGCATGTACACCAGAGAGAAGTCATGGATAAATGTACAACTAGGGTGATAGAATGACTTGTGTTTCTGGAGAGAGAGAGAAGGTGAGAAATAATTGGGGTTCCTGGAGGGGATGATGATGACGACCATGATGTGTCCACTTCACTTGGCTTTCTTCAGACCGATTTCCTTCGCTTCCGTGTCTAGCCCTCACAAAATATCTTCTTCATCTTTGTGTGCGTAATGTCCAGAATGGTCAGCAGCTCAATGTAATGATTTCAAGTACGAAAATCATCCTCGGAAATCCATCCATACACACACACACACATACACGCAGGCCGCAAGCCATTTCCCTTCCGTTCGTCTCATCAGAATTGCTGAGCAATAATACTCATGAAGAGATAGAGAAAGACATTCGCGCACGAAACTTTTATGAGATTTCCTCACATAAAATCCGAACGCTGATTGAGCCTGCCTGCCTGCCTGTGTGTCATTCTGCTACAACTGGTGTTACTTCTACAATATGCTTCTTTTGCTATATGAAGTTTCTGCGACTATCATTTACACAGAAAGATTGTGTGAAATAGATACTATCAACGATTAGGGTCGAAGTAAATAATAATATTCTTACTGTGTCTATATGCATACGAATTCAAAAGTACACAACTCTCTTTTGCGTCCCAACATTTGGAAGGAAGAACAGCGTGTCCAGAAATAATGGGAGAAACGGCTCATTCATCTCGTATACGCACAGGTGGGTTAATTAGGCTCATCGAGTGGAGTATGAAGTGGAGGATGACGTATTTATAGAGATATTTTCCACGTTCGATATCAACGACTAACTTAAAGGGAGAGAGAGAGAGGCGTGTGTGTTTTATGTTGTCCCAACTGGTGTGTGTCTAGAAAATAGTGGATGTTCATTCGATGCACATATAGTGAAGTCAGTAGTCCATATTGATGCCCATTTATTTGCTAGGACGTTCCAACTGCGAGTTTCTCTTGTGCAGAAGAGGAGCTTTTGCTTCCACACCTAATGATGATGAATAGAGGTAGAGGAAAGTTGGTGTAAGCCGCTTTGAGGTTTCATCCCGACATAATTAATGTGGCACGAGGAAAGAGATGAAGAACACGGAGCACATGGAACGGATTAAAAGATGAGAAGAAGCATCGCTTGGTATTTATAGATGCAAAAGTACAACCAACCAACGATGAACACTCTTTGCAGCAGGAGCTACTTTTTGGCAATCTGCAATTCCACCTTCCGTCCATATGCACACTTTCGTTTAAATACTTTCTTCATAAGAACTTCCGAAGAGCGACTTCTTTTATGCATATGCTCCGTGTGTGTGTGTGTTTTGCACAAGAAGCAATCCCGACTGAATATCCAACATGGAATTACTCTTACCACTCTTTATCTGTCGTAGTCGAAAGAGTAATCAAGAAAGAATGTCTTCAGTCTCTCAGACGCCGTTAGCTGGTTAAGTGCCATTGTAGTAGTTATACAATATGTTGTCTCACCAATCGAGTGAAAGCCGTTTCTTCAGGTGAAACTGTATTTAATCTGCATGGGAATTTGTCACGGCACTCGACACTACTCTCCCTCGCATTTACTTTCATGTCAATTCATCACGTGTGTGTCCACCAATCTAAAAGAAACTTTTGACATTGGAATAAAGTAAACACGGGGAAAACTTTAGCGCCCATGCAACTGATGAGAAGTGAAAGTTCCCAAAGTCAGATTCCTCCTGTATACACAAGAGAAGAAGAGGGAGTGCGTGTGTATGTGTTGAGTAATTAGTAGTGTAGCAGTGATTCTATATACTGGCCATCATCATGTCTCTAGTTTGGATGAACTTTGTACGAGGAAGAAGACCTTCAAGTACCCGGAGAGTCAAAGTACGTTGTGCAACATTGATTTTTACTTTATTAGACTTTTCAAAGTGAAAGCTACTGAAGTAAATTGGCGTGGAGTTTATAGGAGGACCATTTAATTGAATGGCAGTGCTTTAGCAAACAGGGAGGCAGGTAGGAAGTAAACTGGACAGGAATCAATTGAAATGCGATTAGCATGCATCCCTTCTTGTCATCAAAAGTGAAATGAAGTTGGTTTAACTGCTGGGGGATGCTAATTGGGCTGACTCAGTGAGCTAATTACAAACCATTTGCATGCATACGACGGGAGAGAAAGCCTTCGTTTTTTATTTGCCTAATGAAAGTCGTCGTCGTCGTCGTAGTTGTTGTTTGGAGGGGAAAGTAGCCAGCGAGGAGGGTGAACACACAAAACGATGAAATAGCAGGGTGGCACTGGACGAGAGAAAGCGTATTTTGTGATTTGGTCCGTCCATAATAAAAGCGATATGATGATTTGTTCTATGAAAGAGCTGGTTATGATCGTAGTCAGTGGTGGTGGTATGGTTTGGTTGAAAGAGGATTTGTATGTCAGTGTATATCACACTGTGTTGATCCTTTTTTTGAGCACCCGGACACTTTTATGATTATTGCCTCATCGACACTCCTCGTATGTTCTCATTTTTGTCCAGAAGTTGGATAAAAATATTCCCCTTTATTCTTAACGCACACACACACATACATATACATCTGCAGCCCATTTCAATATGACATCCTTATCAAATAATTCGGCTGGACAGTGGAGATTGCAATATTGCCTTTGTGTCCAGAGAGAAAGGGAGATTGCTCCCTCGCAGTTTGTGTAGTAGAGAGTAATAATAATGAGCTCTCGAAGAATTGATGTTCAAGTTAGTCCGCAATTGTTGGCAAACGAAATTTCAGCTATTTTTTACACTTAGGATAGTTTGGCTTTCGTAGATTATTTCGGAAAGGAATGGAAAGAGAGAGAGAGATGAAAATAGAAGAATGTCGGAATGGCTTTATGCTTCTTTCTCAAATGGGTCCCATTAAAAAGTCATGAGAGAAAGAGTGAAACAAACGACGAGCGACGATGATAATGTTATGGATGGAAGAGATTGGCCAAGAAATAAAGTTTCTGTGTATGATTCCTCCGTTGTACTTTACGCAGTGAATGTATGCACACCCAGAATATATCTATATATACTTACTTTGTATTTTAGAAGCTCTCCAGACCTTATCAATTACTAAGGGTGTGTGTGAGTGGTGAGACCCGCAATAAAAATTAAGATTACGGAAATTAGTCATTTAGTAGGAGCCAAGATGTTGGCTAGCTGAGAAATAATAAAAAGGGAAAGAAATGTGAGAGGGATCAAATCTCTCTTACGAGCGAAATGAATTTCCCCTTCTTGCTCGTTTAAGTTAATTAAAGGAGAAGTTTGTTCACTAAGAACGGGGATTACATGAAGAATGTTAAAAGAGTCTATATAAACCTGCTGCAATAGTTTCTTGCAATTGTGCATTTGAGAATGGACAGGATTTTTTATGTAATTTAAAGTAGATATACCAAGTTGATCTCATCTGCACAATTGGTTAAACTTTTAATGAACACAAGTTAAGATCGCGTTTTGTTGGCGAATCTTTAGCGAGTGCGAGTGTTTAATATCCACAAAAGATGAGAATTATGGTTCATTACAACTCATTTTAGATTCTGCTTGTTAGAGTGGATTTAAAATGTGACCGGAAACTATATAGTACGGAGGAGGTGTCGGCGAGGAACAAAATGATCTCATTATTTGATGTGTGCCATATGTTGATCTGCAACATGCTTACACCACTCTCACCTACACGTACGAAGAAAGATATAGGATGTGTTTGCATATTATTATGAACTAATGTGCCGAGTGGCGGAGTCCCTTGAGACCACATTGTTTGCCATAAATTTTGCCATTTCACATCTTTCCATTCTCCACCTCTTTCACTTCCGCACTTTATTTATTCAGCTTGCCAGTACTGCTCGTAATGTACTGAAGTGTCATGAAGCACAGGATGAATCTCGTGAGCTTTCTTTTCCGCAAGTATCAAAGTCTCCGTTAATCCTTTACTTCTTCCTGTTCACAGTTTACGACTGCCACCAGAACCAGCAGACCTTATAGTAAATAAAGACCTACACGGAGATATACATTACTTATCGCGTGTAGTTGATGGTTGATAGCCCTGACCTTGAATAGAGCGAATAAGCTGCTGCACCTACTTCTGCATCGCATCCTTCAATATTTCAGGAGCAAAGGTGGTGGTGGTGGTGTGCACACTGTTTGTGAAGGTAGATGAAAAAGTAATGTTTATGGTTTTCTGAAAGACACACAACGCTTACACGGAATACATCGAACTTACCGACGCCGACCGCACCACATGAACTCTTGAGCTCCAACACCACCTGGTCCCATGTCATCCTTTTTATCCTTGGCTTAAAGTTTGTTTAGGAAAGAATGTGGAAAAATCACAGAGAGAGTTTTTCCAAGAAAAAAGTTTCAAAAAGACATGAAGGTTTAATAGGAGAACATTTTTTGAAAGGACCCTTGGGTACTCTTGTATTTTGGAGAAAAAGAGTCGATCTCTTTAGTAGAATGTGATGGGCAGAGAAGATTGCGTTTTTCGGTGTGTCGCTTTTAGTGTTGCCAGAGTTTGGTTTAATAAACGAAAAAACGAACGTTTTGCGTTCGTTTAACATTCGTTTCGTTTAGTTTTCGTTTAGTTTTTTGCCAAAAACTAAACGAAATTAAACGTTTCTCATCGAAAACGAAACGAAATGAAAAATTTTGAACGCGTTTTTTCGTTT
>Ga0194135_10000282_pt1 | contig 29360 bp, 21 predicted proteins | sample LitLau_LLRF_2013_FD_134024 | JGI IMG/M metagenome (GOLD analysis project Ga0194135, IMG submission 134024) | Freshwater sediment microbial communities in response to fracking from North America - Little Laurel Run_MetaG_LLRF_2013 (version 2) | ecosystem: Environmental > Aquatic > Freshwater >... | reverse complement strand
AGATTCATTTTCAGTAGTTTCTCTGATTAAACTAGAAGTTACCAAAGAACCATGCATAGCACTAAATAGAGAGCCGCCGAATACACCAGCAACACCCAACATATGGAATGGATGCATAAGGATATTATGTTCAGCTTGGAATACAATCATGAAATTGAAAGTACCAGAAATACCTAAAGGCATACCGTCAGAAAAGCTTCCTTGACCAATAGGATAAATTAAGAAAACTGCGGTAGCAGCAGCAACAGGTGCTGAGTATGCAACAGCGATCCAAGGGCGCATACCCAATCGGAAACTAAGTTCCCATTCACGACCCATGTAGCAAGCTACACCAAGTAGGAAATGAAGAACGATAAGTTCGTATGGACCACCATTGTATAACCATTCGTCTACAGAAGCTGCTTCCCAAATAGGATAGAAATGTAAACCGATAGCTGCAGATGTAGGGATAATAGCACCAGAAATGATATTATTTCCATATAAAAGAGATCCAGATACGGGTTCACGAATACCATCGATATCTACAGGAGGAGCTGCGATAAAAGCGATAATAAATACAGAAGTTGCTGTTAATAAAGTAGGAATCATCAATACACCGAACCATCCAATATATAAACGATTTTCAGTGCTAGTAATCCAATCGCAGAAACGACCCCAAATGCTTGCGCTTTCGCGTCTTTCTAAAGTTGCAGTCATGGTAAAACTTGGTTTTTAAAGTAATAAGAAATTTCCCAAATAATTTAACTTGTTAAATATAGTATTACACACATTGAATTATTATGTCAACCGATATTAAATTATCGAATAAACAAAGTATTTGATCTGGGTTGCCCGGGGATCGAACCCGGAACTAGTCGGATGAAGTAGATTTATTCGTTTTTTATTCCTAGTGAAAATCTCTTCCCAAACCGTACTTGCAATTTTAATTGCATACGGCTTTCTACATGTATTTCATTTATCTTCCGTAATCCCGTACATTTTTCAATTTATGTGAAAGATGAGCAAAATAGTTTATCTCAATAATATTCAAATACCAATTTTTTTTTTCGTAAAGATGACACGAATTGGAGCGCGGTTTTTCCAGAGAAACTGAATTCGCAATAAAATTTGAGCCATACTTTTTCCATACGGTACGTATAGTACTTTTATGTTTACATGCTAAGGTTTTAGCGCAGGAAAATCGAAGAATATATTGTAATTGATATAAACCTTTCCTCTCAACGCACCCACTATAATAATAAAAAATATTTTTTATTATTTGATCAAATCGTCTAAAAATTTCATGATCTGTTAATGTTGTCCAAGATACTCGGCAAACAGGCCTTCCGGTAGTATCACAAAATTTTTCTTTAGCTAAAAATTGGATTAAGGGTACAATGGGAATAATAATACAAAATTCTTTGATAATTAAATTTGTGTGAATCAAATTATGGACTAATTTAATCTGCATCAAATTAGATTTGTCTCTAATACGAAAAAAGTATCCCAAAAAACAGAGATGATTTTTTGATAAATCTTTGATACTTACTCTATAAGGTTCGAACCATAAATGAAAATATTTTTCCCAAAAAATAATGAAGAAAAGATTCCAGTTTTTTGTAAATAAAATGTTCTGTCTATCTGTACCTACAACCAAATTATTCTGATATCTTGCATAATGAATCGAAAGATTTTTTTGAAGAACCTTATTCGCAGGTAGAAAATATGATTGTTTTGATATATATCCAATTTTTCGAAGGGAATTAGTTTGATTTATTAAATACCAAAAAAAATTAGATTGAAAATTATAAATTTGTTTCCATATATGAATTAAAGAATACTCAAATTTCTGAAGTTTGAAATTCCACAATAAATTATAAAATTTATTTTTGCGAAAATAAAAGTGTGGAGTCAAAAAAACTTTCTTTTCATTTTGATGAAGTAATAATCTGAAAAAATGTAGAAATGAAATATCTGAAATATCTGGACGAAAAGCTCGAATTAAAATTTCCGGATGAAAAGAATATGGTATTGAAATATCTAAGCAACTTGTAGAGTTATAAAAATTTTCTTCCATGAAGCAAAATATAGAATGTATAGATTGATTACTATTCCAGTCATTCGCTTTCTCTAAAAATGATTCTGATCTAAGATTTAAAATGAAATTAAAAACAATTATTAGAATTTCTTGAACAACTTGAAATTTATTAATAAATTTCTCGGAACCGATCCAAGAATAGTTTGATTGACGTGATCTTCGAATCAAACGTTTTAACGTTAGAAAGTTTAATTCGTTATTAGAAACATAAATATTATGTTTTCGATACCTTTTATCATCTACCAAACGATTATATGCAATTCCGTAAAAGTCTTCTTGGAATAAAATTGGATATAAAAAACATTGTTTCCACAAATTTCTATTTTCAATTTTTTCGAGCTCCTTTGTAGTATAAACCTTAGCTATGGTACTCATATAAATTATTTTGCTGGAATGGGAGATGGTGAATACAATACATGATATTCAATCTGTTCGGAATCCCAAAAATTTCCGCCTTACAAAGATTGTTCTCCTGACTTAATAGTTAATAGAAAGTATAAATTAGCCAGTATGCTGGTTATTTATACACATTAGTTCAAGTATTTAGGATTCACTATGGGTTAATTTTCTAATATTGGGTAATGTTAGAAAATTTTTTCCTTATAAATTGACTATATAAAAAAGCTTTTAACAACTTAATTAAATTGTATAGAGGAAATGTTTCGATACAACATTCTGAAACAGAAGCTGGTTCTTTATTTACCTATGATTTAAGCTATTAAGCTTTATCCATTAACTCCAATTAGCTGAAAATGTGAACGACATGCTATTTTCTCCAAAAAGTTTCCTTCTAAGATCAGTCGCTATATTGCAAATCTTGTCAAGGGTTTGGATGAATTGGTGACTTCATCTAAATGTGCAAAAAATTCCAAGTCGCACTTAAAAGCCGAGTACTCTACCATTGAGTTAGCAACCCCATTATCGAATTAATAAAATCATGTAAATAAAATGATCAATTGAATAAACACTACGAATTATATAGGCGCTAATTCAATTTGTCAATTTATATTTATGAATTACAAAAAATGTATTCATTGTAATTCATAAATATATATAATAATGAATTACAATCTAAAATTTATAAAAAACTCCGTTATAAATTATTTTTCCCTATTTCCTTCGAATTTCGAGATAAATTGTGAGTAAATGTTATTTATGTTCAAAGCATTTATTTTCGGTATGAAAATAACTAAATATAAATATATAGAAAAATGTAGAACTGGATAATAAAAAACTAATTGTATGGAACCAAGAAAGGGATTCATAATTATATGTTTATAAATTTCATTTTTTTAGTATTCTTCAAGTATTTTAGAAATTTTCTAATACATCATTCATTTATTTTTCTAGCAAATTTCACAAATGAATTTCTTTGAATTAGCAACCTTTATTGTTTATCCATGAGAAATTTAAAACTTTATCAAGCATTTAATGCTTCTTTAGCTGCATACATAATTTCTACTGTAATTTTGGCAACACCGTTTTGTCGGGCAAATTTTTCCGTATTCCTTTTTATTTTACCTCTAACAAAACCTGGGATTTTATTCAATTCTAACTGACTTTCTGAATTCCAAGTTAAATCTGTATCTGTAGATAAAGATTTAGTAATAACTTCTTTAGTATCATGACCACCAAAAATTTCTAAAAGATGATCTTCCATTCCTAAAGTAAATGAATTATAAACTAAATCTGCAACTTGATTAGTACCTTCATAACCTAGAAAAGGCCGATAACCCAATGTAAAATTTTGAATATGAACTGGGGAGGAAATAACTCCACAGGGAATATCGAGACGTTTACCAATATGACGTTCCATTTGGGTCCCAAAAATAGCTGAAGGTTCTATACGGGCAATCATATCACCCACTTCTGTATGATCATCAGTTACAAGTATCTCATCGCAAAAATTTTGAACTTGTTCTTTGAACCATTCTCCATCATGTTTGCAATAAGTACCTGCACAACTCACACGAATTCCCATCTCACAAGCAAGAATTTTCGTAATAGAAGCAGCATGGGTTGCATCACCAAAAACTACTGCTTTTTTACCCGTTAAATTCTGACAATCTATAGATCGCGAAAACCAAGCAGCTTGAGAAATAAATCTGGTTTGTTCATCTATATATGGTTCGTAATTCACTTTCTCATTTAACGAGATAGGTGATAATAGATTAATTCGTTCTTCTATTTGTCGAATGCAATTAGCAATATCGACAACCCCCATAGGAGTTGTGGATATGTAAGACATTCCAAATTCCTTTTCCAAATATTTTGCTGTCATTAATCCAACTTCACGATAAGGCACTAAATTAAACCAAGCTTTTGGTAATTGATGAAGATTTTCTACCAACCCTCCTTCGGGGATTACTTGATTTATTTCAATGCCTAAATCTTTTAATAAACGTTTTAATTCACGACAATCATGTTGATTATGAAAACCTAACGTAAAAATACCTATTATATTTGCCGATGGTTTATCCGTCAAAGCTAAATTCAAATTGCCTTGTCGACGAGCCTTCTCCAAATAATATCTTACAACTTGTTCCAATGTTCTATCAGCTGCTTGAATTTCATTAACTCGATAATGATTAACATCCGCAAGTATCACATCGGAATCAGAAATCGTTGAAGCTCTGTCAACAAAATTTTGCAAATCTTCTTGCAAAATACTTGAAGTACACGTCGGCGTTAATAAAATTAAATTGGGACGTTCTTGTTTATCTTTCCGAGAAATATTATCTACTACTTTTTCTTGAGATCCACGAGCTAATACATGACGATCCACGATACTAGCAGTGACAGGAGTGAAATCTCTTTCTCGTTCCAACATAGAACGCATAACATTGAAATAGTCATCTCCTAAAGGAGCATGCATAATAGCATGTACATTTTTGAAAGAACTAGCTACCCTTAAAGTTCCTATATGGGCTGGCCCCGCATACATCCAATAAGCTAATTTCATAAATAAATATCTCTTTTTTTCAATAATCTGTTTTTTTCCATTTTGAAGTGTGTGAATGGATGGGAACGAATATACACATATTATACCAGATAATTATCTTTTTCAATGTTGAAAAATTTAGTCAATATTGATTTCTGGGACGAAAGGATTCGAACCTCTGAATGACGGGATCAAAACCCGCTGCCTTACCACTTGGCTACGCCCCATGAAATTTCATTCATCTCGTGAGCAATCACCCGTTTCAGGTTAACATTAGTTTGAATCTCTGTCAATTATTATATTCATCGAATATACTAACACAATAAAAAAAAAATTGTAACTACTTTGAAGCTGAAAGAACTTGTAGTAAGATATAACTAGTAGTTTTGTCATTTATCTTCTATTTCACTTTCGTAATAATATTGGGAATCAAAATCTTAGTTATGTTTAATATTTATTTGGAAACAGGGTCCCATTTTACTAGTCTGGGTATTTTGGCTAAATTACCCGAAGCTTATGCTATTTTTGATCCAATTGTAGATGTCATGCCAATAATACCTTTGTTCTTTTTTCTTTTAGCTTTTGTTTGGCAAGCTTCTGTAAGTTTTCGATAAATTCAGCTAATTATTTGAACGGTTTTCGCACAAATCCTCATTTTGGCGGGATTTATGCGAAAATCATTCAATTTTTAAAAATTCTTCTAAATATAAAATTCAATTTAATGGGAAAAACGGCAGAGTGGTTAATTATGACAGTTTCAACAATTGTTTTAGCTTAATAACTTTAGCTAACGGGGGTTCAATTCCCTTTTTCTTCGTGGAAATTCAAATAAATATTTCAATTTGCAATTTATTCTATTCCATTTCTAGTAATGACCCCGGAGATTACATCATGCTTACCCTTAAGCTATTTGTTTACACAGTAGTTATATTTTTCGTTTCTCCCTTCGTTTTTGGATTCTTGTCTAATGATCCTGGACGTAATCCCGGACGTAAAGAGTAAAAAATATAGATTCTCTATTCATAAAGGGAGAGAGAGGGATTCGAACCCTCGGTACAAATAGATTGTACAACGGATTAGCAATCCGCCGCTTTCGTCCACTCGGCCATCTCTCCAAATTAAACAAAAATTTTATTTGAGTCGAAAACGGAGAAAGCAGAGAAAATATGTAATTCTTAAAAAGTATAATATATTGTATTGATATTTTGATTGATTTGCAATCACCCTATACGAATATTTCATAATCATGGATTTATTACAATATATGACGAAAATATCCGTACAATAAAACTTGGATTTACTTTTTAACATTTGTTTAGTCGCTTAAATTATATTGAATTCTTGGACCAGTTTAAATTTAGGATAGGGCCCTAGCCAATTGCTAATTGGCTGGGCCTCATAAAGTCTAGGGAATCATTTATTGATATAATTCTTTACCTAATCTTAATGCCAAAATTCCTGTTACAAAAGCACTTAAAAGAATTACAATAATTTGATTATCTGAAATAGGAGCCATTATTTTTGATTCTCCCGAACTATTTTGGAATTAGGAAAAATATATATATACATAAATAAAATTTTTATTTCGTTCAATTTTCAATTGATTTTTTATTATATAATAGACTCGTTAATATTGTATCGATTTCAGTTTTATATCGCTATATTTTTCTGAATACAATTTGTTGAAATTATAAAAAGGAAAAGTGGAATTAAAATGAATTTAGAAGTTATTGCCCAACTTACTGTTCTAGCTTTAATCGTTGCATCGGGTCCTTTAGTTATAGCTTTATTAGCAGCTCGTAAAGGTAATTTATAATTCTACTTTTTTCCATCTCCGAGAAGAATCAAAAATTTTTAATTGATAAATTTTCGGGGATGGAATTGAAAACGATTGTAAATGTAGATAATATGTTATTGTCATTTGATAGCGGGTATAGTTTAGTGGTAAAAGTGTGATTCGTTTTTCAAAAGAGTCAAAGGATCATAAAGTCCTTTACATTTTTTGAATCTCATTTCTAAGAGAGATTGACTCTCTCCTATTATTGCAATAGTGGAAAAGACTTATTTCTTCAATTTCTTTCAATTATTGAAAAAGCAAATATTGAAAATCAAAAAATCTATGGAAAAAATTTTCAAGGCGAAATTTTCATCGGAACTAAACCATCCTTTATATAATTATAAAGTGCTGCTATGTTATATAGAGTTAGAAACTAAATATCTTTAGTTTGCTAAAGATATAAGCATTTTTATTCATTAACTCGGTGAAATACGCTTTCCCAAAGATATTGTCCAATTTAAATGAGAAACGAAGTAATCAAAAAGTTTTATAGTTTCCTTTTTTTGCAACCAGATTATTTTTCTTTTTGATAGGATCATCTAATAAAGTATTTTTTGACCATAATTGTTAAATTGGTAAGAATGAACTAACATAGATGTTATAAATATTTTTTCGTAATTCGGTACAACCGTTTTTTGATTTAGTTAGATATTATAAAGGAGCCGAATGCAAATAAATTTGCATGTTCGGTTCTGGAGTAGAGACGTTTTATATACACGGAAAACGTCGACTATAACCCTTAGCCTTCCAAGCTAATGATGCGGGTTCGATTCCCGCTACCCGCTCATCTCCAGTCTAGAAAAAAGAAACATAGAAAAATCTTGATTAGTATTTTTTTATGTTTCTTTTTTCATTTCCAATAGCGTCCATCGTCTAAAGGATAGGATAGAGGTCTTCTAAACCTCCAGTATAGGTTCGAATCCTATTGGACGTGATTAAAACATTTTATTATTTTCCTTCTTGGAACGAGAAAAGTTCAATATATTCTTTAATAGTTTCTTCTAAAATCTTTTCTGCTTGTTCCGTGAACACTTTCGTAGAACGAATAATTTCTACAAACTGTGGTTTGTTTGTCGTTAAATATTCCCGTAATTGGACAAGAAATTTTTTCACTTGTCCCGTTTCTGGTACATCCAAATACCCATTAACTCCAGTATAAATAGTTGCTACTTGCTCCTCTACACTAAGTGGTGCAGATTGAGATTGTTTCAATAATTCACGTAATCGTTGACCTCTAGCTAATTGATTTTGTGTCGCTTTATCAAGATCTGAAGCAAATTGCGCAAAAGCTTCCAATTCTGCAAATTGAGCTAGTTCCAATTTTAATTTACCTGCTACTTGTTTCATAGCTTTAATTTGTGCAGCGGATCCAACCCTTGATACAGAAATACCTACATTAATTGCAGGTCGAATTCCCGCATTGAATGGATCAGCAGATAAAAATATTTGACCATCTGTAATCGAAATTACATTTGTAGGTATATAGGCTGAAACATCGCCTGCTTGAGTTTCTACAATAGGCAAAGCGGTCATACTACCTTCACCCAATTTTGAGCTTAATTTTGCTGCTCTCTCTAAAAGACGAGAATGTAAGTGGAAAACATCTCCTGGATACGCTTCTCTACCAGGTGGTCTTCTCAATAGAAGAGACATCTGTCTATAAGCTTGAGCTTGTTTAGAAAGATCATCATAAACAATAAGAGTATGTTGTTTACGATACATGAAGTATTCGGCAAGTGCTGCTCCCGTATACGGGGCAAGATATTGTAATGTTGCAGGAGCATTTGCAGTTTCTGCAACAATAATTGTATATTCGAGCGCGCCACGTTCTTCAAAAGTATTTACTACTTGTGCAACAGATGACGCTTTTTGTCCAATAGCTACATATACGCATACCACATTTTGACCTTTCTGATTTAAGATAGTATCTGTAGCAACTGCTGTTTTGCCCGTTTGCCTATCCCCAATAATTAATTCTCTTTGGCCACGCCCAATAGGAATCATGGAATCAATTGCAATAAGTCCTGTTTGCATTGGTTCATAAACTGATCGTCTTGAAATTATGCCAGGAGCAGGAGATTCTATTAGTCGAAATTCAGAAGCTTGAATTTTGCCTTTTCCATCAATAGGCTGCGCTAAAGCATTTACAACACGACCTAAATAAGCTTCACTAACAGGTATTTGAGCAATTTGACCTGTTGCTTTTACCGAACTCCCTTCTTGTATCGCTAATCCATCACCCATTAACACAACTCCAACGTTATCTGATTCTAGGTTTAACGCAATACCGACAGTATTATCTTCAAATTCAACTAATTCACCAGCCATTACTTTATCAAGCCCATAAATACGAGCAATACCGTCTCCCACCTGAAGTACAGTACCAATATTAACAATTTTAACTTCCTGATTATATTGTTCGATTTGTGTACGGATAACACTGCTAATTTCGTCGGGTCGAATATTTACCATTAGCTTTTATTAATTATTTTGCGAAAGATTAAACCGATGAAAGTTACTCAATAGTACTTTCCATGGCCCTCAATAGGCCAATATTGTGATCTATCATACGTAAATGCAATTCACTATTTAAAGAATTTTTTAACGTTTCTAAGGCCCGCTCAAGTGCTAAACGAGAAACTTGTTGTCGAACTTGTTCAATAGCCCTCTGTTTTTCAAACCGAATTGTCGCATTTTTTGAATCTTCTAATCTTTTTGAATCTTCATCTGCAGCATCAATTAAATCTTTTTTTTCTCTATCCATTTGGGATAAACCATTTATTCGAATATTATCAGCTTTTATTTTTGCTTGTTGTAAACGCGTCGTTGCTTGTTTCAACTTATCTGTCGCTTCTTTATAACGTTCTTCTGCATCTCGAATAGTATTTAAAATAGTTAGTTTACGATTTTTTAATAAATTACTTAATGAAGTAGATTCGTATATAAATCTCTTCCCAAACCGAGCATGAATCTTTCAATTCACTTGGCTTTCTACTCTGTCTTTTATTGAGGTTATGAACTGAGTTTGTCAGTACAGTTTCGATTTTTTCCTACGTTATAGAAAATCTATGTAGATGACTCTTTAAACAATTTAAATTGTTAACAAGATTGTTTTTGTGAAATAATTCTAAATCAAAATTAGGTTGTCAATTCGGCATTAGGGAAAATTAAAAACTATTTTTTGGAGAATTTTTATAGTATCTCAAATGAATTTTTATCGACACGAGTGTTATGTATCAGATAAATTCGCAAATAAGTTTTATATAGTGAGATAAAGAAAATCACAATTTTGCCTAGACTTTAAGCAGTTAAGCTTTAACCATGTTCGATTTTTTCCCAGGTCAAAATATTTTTTGATTCTACGAAATGCTATAGTTCTTTTAGATCTATCTTCGATTAAGTAATTCGTTGGGATTATGTACCTCATTCGAGTACCATTGGATAATTCCAATTATTTTATTTAAATATTCAATCCGCACACACTCCCTTTCCGAAGTAAACTAATAAACTTAGTACTACACCCAAATTAATTAAATTTGTTTCCAAAAGATTTGTATTTAATCCGAAACTATTAGCTAAAATCCATAATTTTGGAGAAATAACAAAATCAATCTCATTTTCCATATTGTCCTCTCATTAAATTATTAGATTACAAAATTTTTGCGGAGTCTTTTTCACTCAACACACCTTTTTAGATCAAACCAAGTTTTTTTTGTTTCAATTATTTATAGAAACAATTAATTATAAATTTTTTTCTTTTTTCCTCTCCCTTGATGAAATTAAAAAAGGGGGAGGAAAAAAAGATTTTTTTAGATATTAATCACCTATAACTAAATATTAAACAAAAGGATTCGCGAATGAAAGTGCCAAAGCTACTACTAATCCATAAATAGTTAAAGCTTCCATAAAAGCTAAACTTAAAAGTAAAGTACCGCGAATTTTGCCTTCCGCTTCAGGTTGTCTAGCAATACCTTCAACAGCTTGACCCGCAGCGGTGCCTTGACCAATACCAGGTCCAATCGAAGCTAAACCTACAGCTAATCCAGCAGCAATAACAGAAGCGGCAGAAATCAAAGGGTTCATAATAATATCCTGTAACTAAAAATTAGTAAAAGATTTTTACTTTAAATAAAAATCAAGTTTCCGTTGCTTACTGAAATTTTTTATTCGAAGCAGTTAATAACTCAAAATGTCTCTTTTTTTTAAGTGATAGTATCACCAAAAAAATTTTAGTATTTTTTACAATTATATCAAATCTTCAATTATGCTTATAAAAAAATAAAATTTAACAAAGGAATGAATCCTTGTAAACTTTTATTAATGATTAATATAGAAATTTTCTAGTATATTTACTTCATATATTAGAAAATTTGAAGCTGGTAAGAAAAAATTTCATTAAATTTGGGTAATTAAATATTTTGACGAACTTTATATTTAATGGTGACCTTCCATAGACTCTCCTATATATGCTGCTGCTGGCGTAGCAAAAATCAAAGCTTGAATAGCACTTGTAAATAATCCCAAAAACATCATAGGTATAGGAATAACCAAAGGCACTAGCGAAATAGGCACAGCAACAACTAGCTCATCAGCTAATATATTTCCAAAAAGTCGAAAACTAAGCGATAAGGGTTTAGTAAAATCTTCTAAAATATTTATTGGTAAAGGTACAGGTGTCGGTTGTATGTATTTACCGAAATAACTTAAACCTTTTTTGTGGGGACCAGCGTAAAAATAAGCTACTGATGTCAATAAAGCTAACGCAACTGTAGTATTAATATCGTTGGTGGGTGCAGCAAGCTCACCATTTGGTAATTCGAAAACTCGCCAAGGAAAAAGAGCTCCTGACCAATTTGATACAAAAATAAATAGGAACATAGTGCCAACAAAGGGCACCCAAGGTCGGTATTCCTCCTCGCCAATCTGGGTTCTCGTTAAATCTCTAATAAATTCTAAAACATACTCTACAAAATTTTGAGCATCAGCTGGAATGGCTTGCAAATCTCGCGTAGCTAAAATAGCTAAACTTAATAATATGGCCAATACAATCCACGAAGTTATAAGTACTTGAGCATGAACCTGAAAATTACCTAACTGCCAATAAAAATGTTGGCCTACTTCTACACTAGATATTTCGTAAAAATTATTGTTGGAAATTCCTACAAAATCAGGCGTATTACTCCTTCTAAAAAAAATAGATTTACAAATTAAAAAATAACTTTTAAAATTTTCTTTTTGTTTATTTCATAAATATTTATTTGTTTTTCATTTCATGAATATTTTTTACCTATTTCGAATTTATTCTTCATATAATACTAATAAGAAGAATAATAAATCAATTTTATTGATTTTTCAGTTAAAACTGTCAATATTATTGAAGAATTTTATTAGTGTATGTCAATTCGATTATAACGACCCTCACAAATTGCAGATGCTAATTTAGTTAAAATCCATCTAATAGAGGCTCTAGCATCATCATTGGCCGGAATTGGAATATCTGTGACATCTGGATCACAATCAGTATCGACTAAACAAATTGTTGGAATCCCCAAGGTTATACATTCTTGAATAGCAGTAAACTCTTTTTGTTGATCAATTATTATGACAATATCTGGTAAAGTCGTCATATATTTGATCCCACCTAAATATTTTTGTAATTGATCTAATTGCCGGTCCAAATCAGCAGCTTCTTTCTTAGGAAGTTGATTGAATGTACCTTTCAATTTTCTACTTTCCAAATCTTGAAATTTCCTAAGACGGGTTTGTATTGTGGACCAATTGGTTAACATACCCCCTAGCCATTTTTGGTTTACATAATGACATCTTGCTTTTATGGCCGCGGAAGCTACTAAATCAGCCGCTTGATATTTCGTACCTACTATTAAAAATTGTTTTCCCTTACTTGCAGCATTTAAAACCAAATCACAAGCTTCTGACAAGAAGCGAGCAGTTTGGGTAAGATTTATAATATGAATACCTCTGCGTTCTGCAAAAATATAAGGTGCCATTTTAGGATTCCATTTACGCGCTTGATGTCCGAAATGAACACCAGCTTCCATCATTTCTTCCAAATGAATATTCCAAGATTTTTGTTTCATTCTCTCATTCAAATTTTTTAGGGATCAGAGAAAAAATATATATATGCGATAGATGCGACACTCTATCCAGATAGATTAAAGCATTACATATTATTTGTATAAATGTTCGAAATTTTCAATTTCGCTACTAAGATTCTATCAAATTTATTTTGAAATAGTTATTCTAAATAGACAAAACATCTATATTATTTTCAAATATGGATCCTTTCAATAGATTATGGATAGTTGCCATAGGCGGAACAATCGTAAATTCATTTTGATATAAAAAAATGTTTTTCATTTTATTATTGAAAGATATATTCTTTTTACCGAAAAAACCTTCTTTTTTCTCTTCCAGATTTTTTTGCCAAATAACTTCTTGACATCCAGTTCCAGCAGGGATTATTCCACCAAGAATTACATTTTCTTTGAGGCCTTTTAACCAATCAATTCGGCCTTTTAACGCAGCTTTTGCTAAAACTCGAGTCGTTTCTTGGAAACTAGCTTCCGAAATAAAGCTTTGAGTATTTAAAGATGCTTTAGTTATCCCCAATAATATCGGTTCGTAAGGAATTGCTTCGTCCAAGATACGATTCATTCTTCTGGCTCGCGAAGATTCAATGGGTTCGCCGGGTAAAAAGATATTTATCATTCCATCTTCCAAAGTTGTAACTTTGGAAGTCATTTGTCGTACAATAATTTCTATATGTTTGTTTGATACGTGCACACCTTGGGATTGATAGACTTTTTGGATTTGATCTACTAAAATGATTTGTCCTTGTTCTATACTTATTTTCGTACTCAGGAAAAATCCCCAAAAAGTACCAATAAATTTTTTCATATCATTATTCCAATCCTCAAAACTATTTTCCAAATTAATAGAGACCAAGTTTACTGGGCGTGCTTCAAGTAATTGTTCCACTTTAGGTAAACCTTGGATTATGTCTCCCGATTTCAATCGTTCATATATGAGCGTTATTAGAGCATCGCCCTCATCCACAAATTCGCCATAATTATTATGAATAATAGCTCCTCGAGTAGCTAAATATGGTTTAGCTAATCTAATAACCAAATAATTTTTGTTGATACCTATAATTTGACCAGATGGAAAATTTTCTGAGTATTTTAAAATACAAAATTTATCAAAGAAAAAACTACCAAGATTGAATTTTTGTAGAATTTCACCCTCCAATAGGGAAGAGAACGATATACACCATTTTAATAAACTCTGATTAGTTTTTCTCTGAAAAATAAATTTATGATATTTTTGATATTCATCGACAAAATACCAATTAGGGTTCTGACACTTATTTTCATATTTTTGAGTTATTGGAGAGCTATTCATTATTAGTTTACTATCAGTATTCCAATAGAAACATTCAAAAGAATTTTTAATATTTCCTATAAAACCTAACAAGTCAATTGACATTATTCCCAGACAATTTTCTTTTCCCACTTTTGTGTCTTTTAATTGAGCAAAATAATTTATATCGTTTCGATACTCGGAAAAATTGAAAAATTTTTTTGAAAAAATTTTATTAATTTTTTGTTCCCCAGTAAGTTTCGTTGATTTTTTTATTTTTGCTTTTCCAACTAAATCGAATGGAGATAAAACAATAAAAGATTTGCTTTCGTCATTCTTAGTAAATATCATACGTATAATACCCTTATATTCACTTACTAATTGGTTATTGGAAAGTGATAAAAAAATATTATAATTTTTTCTTTTCAAAACAGATTGAACATTAAAATTTTCTATTATTTTATTCCGATTCAAAACACGAAAAGAATTTATCAAACTTATTTGGAGAAAATTTCTGAAAGTATTTTTTGTTTTTATCCTCAAGAAGCAGATACGAGCTTTGTCAAAAAAATACTTTTCTTTCCATTGCACGGTTAAACAAGTTTGAAGTAATTGAATGTTTTTTTTTTCAAGTATTCGAATTTGTTCGCCATCTTCATGAAATAAATAACTTATAGTTTTAACTTTAAAAGTTATATGTCTTCGTAATAAATTCAAAAGGTTAATTTTATTAGATTCGTCAACAACTGAATATTCTGTTGCGGGTCTTATAAAAGCAAATGGTTTTTGTTTATAGGGCATAATCCATTGAAGATATGTCCAATCTTTGCACCGAAACTCATTAAAAATTATTTGACCTGGTGGAATTAAAATACTTATTTGTTTCGAAATTTCATATTTTTTATCTGGGTAATAAAAAGTTCCAGGTAAAATTTTGACTTCATAACTATTATTTACACCTTTTTTAATTTTAACCAACCCGCTTACATCACTTGCAACACTTGAAGTTATTAATGTACCTGCTTGAACAAAATTATTATTGTTTACCAAAAGAGATGATAAGTTTTTAGTGGAAAGATACACTTTTTCAGAAATATAGAAAAAATTACCTCCTTTAACAATTCTATATTTTGGTTGACAAAATTTTGTTTTCGTTTCGTCAGAATTATTACCATTAATGGAACCGACCTTAATACTACCATATTTTAAAATTCCCGATTTTCCCAATTTATATTCAGGAGGGTTTAGACTGGCTAAAACATCGTTATTTTGTAAAATTCCATTTTTGTGTAGTTTAAGAGTAAAAGGAGTCGTATTTTTTTTGCGTAATAAAAAAAAATTCTCTTTTTTTATTACATTATATCCAAATAAAATAATATTAGAGTCTACTGAATTATTCAAATTATTAAAAAGATAATGAGCTAACCTAGATTTAACCATAATTTTATTTCTTCGGAAAATCCAGGAATTTAAAATACAAATATTTATTTGTTTTTTATTCCCAAAAGAAGAAACATTATTTTTTTCTCTCGAAATAAAAATTTTAGAATCAATTTTGTCTTGATTTTCATAAAATGAAATTGGTAATTTATCATTTTTATTATAAGATTTTCCAGATAATATCCATATATGAGACGTTTCAATTATCGGGTGAATATTCCCATGAATGTATTGAGAGGCGTGACGCACTTTTGTATTCCAAAACATCTCTCCCTCTAAATTAGAGTAAATATATTTTTGAACTTTTTCCTTAAAAGGTAATATTTTAGCACGAATTTCAGCAATAACTTGTTTGGATTCCACATATTGATTATTCCGAACCAATAATAAAGTTTTTGGTGGAATTGTTATATTATGTATTTTATTCTTACCCTGAATTCCTATAAATAAATTAGTGTTGCACATCCAAGCAGGATGTCCATGCCGTGTCCGTGTCGGAATCATAAAATTTTCCTCAAATTTTATTATTCCGTTAAACGGAGTTCGTACGTGTTCTGCAATATCACCAGTAAATACGCCGCCCGTATGAAACGTTCTTAAAGTTAATTGAGTTCCAGGTTCCCCAATGGATTGCCCTGCAATAATACCGACAGCTTCACCTATTTCGATCAAATTCCCATTTGTTGGACTCCAGCCATAACATGCTTGACAAACCCAAACCATACTTTTGCAAGTCAAAGGAGATCTTACATAAATGGGTTCAAGTTTCAAATTTGTTAATTTTTCGGCTAAAGAAGCTCCAATATCTTGATTACGGGTGGCAAAGCATCGATTATTTAGATATATATTTTCTGCAAATAAACGACCAATTAATTTTTGTTGAAAAAAGTTTTTTTTTACTTGGATATTATTTACCAAAATACCATAAACACTTCCACAATCTTTTTTACGTACAACAATCCGTTGAACCACTTCAACAAGTCTTCGAGTTAGATATCCCGCATCTGATGTTCTTACCGCAGTATCTACAACTCCTTTACGAGCTCCGTAACATGAAATAATATATTCTGTTAAAGATAATCCTTCTCGAAAATTACTTTGAATAGGTAAATCAATAATTTGACCTTGAGGATCTGACATTAGACCTCTCATACCTACTAATTGATGAACTTGTGATACACTTCCACGTGCGCCCGAGAAAGACATCATATGAACTGGATTTGAAGGATCCGTCATTCCAAAGTTGGGATTCATTTCTTGTTTCAAATATTCACTTGTCGCGTACCATGTTTCAATAAGCTGACGTAATTTTTCTACAGCATGTAAATTACCACAATTATGATGTTTTTCGGAAAGATTAGTATATTGTTCAGCATCTTCAATAAGCCAACTTTTTGAAGGGGCTGTTAAAAGGTCATCAATACCTAATGAGATAGCACCTAAAGTAGCATATTGAAAACCCAGGGTTTTTGATTGATCCAAAACATGTGTTGTATAAGTAATACCAAAATGGGATATTAATCTGCTTATGAGTTGCTTTATTCCAATTCGATCCATAACTTTATTGTAAAATATCAAATCGACTGGTTCTGCCATAGGAGAAAACCTCTCTTTTTTTTATAAACATAAATCACCAATGAATTTAAACCGTTAATTTTAACGGTTATTCTATTCATTTTTCGGATAAAACGATATTTTTTCTATTTTGCACAAATTCATCCCGTTTCAAAGCTCCTTCATAAGTACCTTGTATCGCTTCGTCAATTTGTTGGTTAAAGAATATACGACCTGCAGTTGTACACATATAAATGCTTAATATTTCCTGATCCCTATTCTTTCCCATTTGATAATGTTCATAAATTTTAGAAAAATTTCCAAAAGGTTTATATCTAATTTCAATAGGTTCTTCCCGAATTTTCGAAGTCACTATTTGAGACTTTATACTTCTTTGCAACCATAAAAGACTATGCAAATTTATAGTTTTTTGTTGATAGGCTCTCAAAACATCGCCGTAACTGTAAAAATATGGGATTTTCAAAAAAATTAACTTTTTAGTAGAATTGTGGCTTTCCTTAAATGGGTGGTATCTATTACCATAAATACCTCGATAATTTTCTATTGTTAGAATATAGAGTCCAAGAAGCATATCTTGGCTTGGTATACATACGGGTTCTCCTGTAGCTGGAGATAGTAGATTGCGGCGAGAAAGCATAAGTAAACGAGCTTCAGCTTGGGCTTCTAGAGATAAGGGTATATGAACAGCCATTTGGTCCCCATCAAAATCCGCATTAAAGCCTCCACAAACTAGTGGGTGTAAATGAATAGCGCGTCCATTAACTAAAACAGGTTGGAAAGCTTGTATCCCTAATCTATGTAATGTTGGGGCTCGGTTCAATAAAATTGGATGTCCTTCCATTATTTCCTGAAGAAGTTTCCATATAATGGGCTTATTATCCCGAATCATAGTTTTAGCTGCTCTAAGATTGGGGGCGAGATTTTGTCCGATAAGTTTACGAATAACAAATGCTTGAAAAAGTTCTATTGCCATTTCCTTGGGTAAACCACATTGATGTAATGGAAGATAGGGACCCACGACGATAACTGATCGACCGGAATAATCGACGCGTTTGCCAAGTAAATTTTCTCGAAATCTTCCCTCTTTTCCCTCAATTAAATCCGAAAAAGATTTATAGGGTCTGTTATGACTATCCCTCATAGGTTGTCCCCTAATTCCATTATCGATCAATGCATCAACAGCTTCCTGAACTAATCTTTTTTGACAAACAATTAATCCTCCAGGTGTTGAATCACTACGTGCTAAAAAATCTAGAAGAGTATTATTTCTATAAATGATTCGTCGATAAAGTTCATTTAAATCAGATGTAATTAATTCTCCCTCACCCAATTCAATCATAGGTCTCAATTCAGGGGGAAGAACTGGTAAAACGGATAAAACCATCCATTCTGGTTTTATATTCGTTTGAATGAAATGTTTTGCCAATTTGATACGTCTAATGAGTAAATCTTTTCGTCTTTGAATTTTCCTGTCTTCCCAATTATTGCCGGTTGATTTTTGTTCCGCAAATTCTTTCCATTCGGAATGTGCGCGGTTTATGACATTTTGTAAATTTAAATTTGTTAATTGTTTTTTAATGGCGTCTCCCCCAGTGGCTATTTCCCGGCTCCTAAATATTTCGAATCCGCCATGGGAAAAAAATCGAGGAAATATGTCCCTCCAAGATTGATCTTCGTATTTGAACAAACCTCGTAATTTCAAGAGAGTAGGTTTTTCATTAATGGGTCTAGCAATGAAAAGATTGGGATAGGTTATTTCTAAGATTCCCCCCCGAAGATTCGGACATGAAAATTTCCCTTCATCCGGCTCAAATAGCTCTATTTTATATACATAAATCAGAAAGTAGTTTTTTCCCAATTCTTTCAATTGTATAAATATAAAAACTACTCATTGCTCAAGTTATAATTCCAAATTTTTTAGAAATTTTTTGAGTTGTCTCAATCTTTTAAAAATTAATAAATTTACAAAAGTTTTTCTTGTCTATGTTTAAAATTAGTGTATCCTATAGGTTTTTGCCCCATTTCGATGATTTATCTCTTATCCAAAAGCGAATTTGCGATGAATTTACTTTGAGATATCATATAAAAAATGTTATTTAATTTTTCGTTTTACGAAACCTAAAAAGCAATTTATTTTTTATTGAACCCTAGATTAACTCCTCCATACAATCAAAAAATTTAATAATTGTGTTATTCCGAGCTTCATTCCGTTATTTAATAAGGGTATGTCAAAATAGGAGGTATTCTAAATAGTGAAAAATTAGAATAACAGTTTTATAAAAATCTATAAATTGAAAACTTACGATCAAGTCACACATCGCAATAAACTAGACTTTCTAACTCTTTCAGTGGTTTGGCTAATAGATTGGCAATACAACTTGGGAGACGTTTTAGGTACCATACATGTGTCACGGGACAAGCTAATTCAATATATCCCATCCGATATCTTCGAATTCTTGATTCAATAAACTCGACTCCACAATGCTCGCAAAATTTTATACTATCTTTTCGATTTTCAATTCCTTGATATTTCCCACAAATGCAAACCCCACTTTTAATAGGTCCAAATATTCGTTCGCAAAACAACCCATCTTTTTCTGGTTTATGTGTTTTATAATGTAACGTATAAGGTTTTGTTACTTGACCAATGATTTCCCCCGTGGGTAATACCCTCTTACCCCAATTTTGAATTTGTTCTGGAGAGGCTAATTCAATGCGAAGGTGTTGATATTTCCGTTGATAAGTCATAACATAAAGATTCCAAATTATTTTTTAAATTTCTTTCAGTATTAATCCCAAATTTTTCTCAAATATAGTAGCATGATTAATTTCGAGAGCTAAAGATCGTAATTCTCGAACAAGTAATTTAAAAGATTCTGGAGCGGTTTCGGGTTTAGGTATAGGTTCTCCTGTAACAATAGCGCCTAATACTTCGTAACGAGCTCGAATATGATCTGATTTTATAGTTAGCATTTCTTGCAATATATAAGCAACACCAAAACCTTCTAAAGCCCAAACTTCCATTTCCCCGATCCTTTGTCCACCTCGTCTCGATCTGCCTCGCAACGGCTGCTGGGTTACTAGTGCATAAGGTCCACTTGAACGTGCATGAATTTTATCATCTACTTGATGAATTAATTTCAACATATAGGCTTTTCCTATAGTAATTGGTTGTTCAAAAATTTCTCCAGTTCTTCCGTCAAATAATCGATTTTTCCCAGGATTCTCGGGTTCAAATAACCATGGATTTTTTGTTTTTTCACTTGCCTTATAAAGTTGTGAAAAGACCAATTTTCTGGAAGCTTCTCGTTCATATCTTTCATCAAATGGTATTACTCTATAATTTTTTCTGAGAAAGTCGCCGGCTAAACCAAGTAAACATTCAAAAATTTGTCCAACATTCATTCGCGATGGTACACCCAATGGACTCAATATCATATCGATAGGCGTACCATTTTGTAGAAAAGGCATATCCTGTCTTGGTAATATTTTCGAAATAATACCTTTATTACCGTGACGTCCAGCAACTTTGTCGCCTACTTGTATTTTTCGTTTCTGCAGAATATAAACATGAATAATTTTAGCATCATTTGAGCTATCTTCCCGATAGATCGATCTAACATCGATAACTCGTCCTTTTCCACCTATTGGTACTTTTAGACAGTTCTCTCTGGAATTGGCTACTTGAATACCAAAAATAGCTTGTAATAATTTACCTTCCGGAGCCCGTAACGTTTCTTCTGTTTCTTGAGGTGTTAATTTTCCAACCAAAACATCGCCGGGTTCAACCCATGCTCCTGACAATACAATCCCATTTTTATCCAAGTGGCGTAGTAGATAATTATCTAAATGAGGTATTTCTCGAGTAAATTTTTCAGCACCTTGACTCGTCATACGAGCTTCTATTTCATATCTTTCGATATGGAGTGAAGTATAGATATCATCATATATTAAACGTTCACTTATTAAAATAGCATCTTCGAAATTATAACCTTCCCAAGGCATGTAGGCTACTAAAATATTTTTCCCAAGAGCAAGTTCACCTTTTGAGGTTGCTGCACCATCAGCTAGCATTTGTCCCTTTCTTACATATTTATTGTTTATAACCTGCAATTTGTGATGCAGACAAGTATTGTTATTAGAACGTTGATATATAATCAAATTAGTATTTACTTCTTCCCTATTTAGGGATAATCTAATTTTATTACTATCAATATAATTTATTTTACCTGCCATTTGCGCTACAATAACACTACCAGAATCTAAAGCTGTTTGACTTTCTACTCCTGTTCCCACGATACATTTTTCCGTTTCCAGGAGCGGAACGGCCTGGCGTTGCATGTTTGAACCCATTAACGCTCGATTTGCGTCATTATGTTCGAGAAAAGGGATAAGAGAAGCTCCAACAGAAAAATATTGTAAGGGAAAAATACTGCGAAAATGGATCTGTTCCCAAGCAATCGAAATAAAATCTTGCCTATAACGAGCTGGAGTAATTAGTTCTTCTTGATTGTTCTCATCTAATGCTAAACAATTTCCAGTGGCAATTCGATAATATTCGTCTTTTCCAGCCGACAAATTAAAGATTTTATCTTTCTCAGACAATTCAGAAATTTTATAAAAAGGACTTTCTAAACAACCTAATTTATTTATTTCGGCATGAATCGCTAATGAACCTATAAGTCCAGCGTTCATTCCTTCGGAAGTTTCGATGGGACAAATACGTCCATAATGACTAGGATGAATGTCACGAACTTGAAAGCCAGCAGTTCGTCTTGTGAGTCCGCCCGGACCTAAAGAACTTAATCTTCTTTTATGAACCATTTCCGTTAATGGATTTGTTTGATCTAAAAATTGAGATAATGGGTGCGAACCAAAAAATTCTTTGAAAGTCATTACTAATGGAGTGGGGGTTACTAAGCTTTTAGGAGTTGGTAATCTTTTTCTCTTAGTTGCTCCTCGAAGAATTTGTCGAACTGAGTTCTCTAAACGATTCAATGCTAATTTCAATTGATCTTGTAATAAATCCGCTACGGAACAAACACGTCGATTTTTCAGATGATCTATGTCATCAAGTCCACCGATCCCAAATTTTAGTTTTATTGAATAATCAACAGCTGTTAAAATATCTTGAGGTACTAAAAAAGTTTCATTTTCAGGTACGTCAAGGTTCAATTTCTCATTGAGGTTCAAACGCCCTATTTTTCCCAAGTCACACCGTTGCTGAAAAAATTTTCTCTGTAATTCTTTACGTATGGATTCTGAGAAGGTTATATCGCCACCCAGGCAATATAATTGTTTATAAAGTTCAACTATAGCTTCTTCTCTTGACGAAGGATATTCTTTTTTAGTTTTTTTATCTATAGACTCTAAAAAAATTTTGGGATAGGAAACACTTATCAATATTTTCTTCAAATTCAAGCCCATTGCTGATAATAAAATCAAAATGGATACTTTTCGCTTTTTGCTTATTCGTGCCCAGATTCGTCTTTTCCCATCAATTTCCAGTTTTAATCTTCCTCCCCAGTTGGAAATTAAAGTTCCCGTATATATGGGAATTCCATTACGATCCAATTCCGAATTGTAATAAATTCCGGGACTTCGTAAAATCTGGTTGATGATAACTCTTGCAACTCCATTGACAACAAAAGTGCCCTGGGAATTCATTAAAGGAATACTTCCAAGAAAAACTGTTTGTTTCTGTATCTTATTCTCCCTTTTTTCCGTCAATTGAGCAGGTACATATAAATCTGACGAATATGTGATGGATTTATATACAGCATCTCTTTCTCCCAACGACGGTTCTGCTAATTTATATTGTTGACCAAATATACGAAATTCCAATTCTTGGTCTATATCTTGAATTATCGGAAAATTTTTTAGTTCCTCGATTAAACCTTTAGTAATAAAACGATTAAATCCTTCGAATTGTATTCGTCCAAATTCGGGGAGTACGAAGATCTCCATATTTTCCTTTAAAATTTTATTGCAGTTGATCTCATTAATATAATTTAATGAAATTTATCTTAAAAACGTTTTTTTCATTTTCCACCAAGAAATTTTAAGTTTCTAATTTTTTGAGATTCGTTTTGTCCTTAGGAACTATATAGTATAACTTGAGAAATGTATTCAATAAAGTATATTATTTGAAAATTATGAATAGCGACATGGCCAAGTGGTAAGGCAAGGGACTGCAAATCCTTTATCCCCAGTTCAAGTCTGGGTGTCGCTTCACTCCTCGAGTTTAGTAAATAAAAAGGTGGATTGTCTATTTTGTCATTTCCAGGAACAAACCGTTATGCTCTATGTACTATAGTCTGTAACATTTGAAATGTTCTTCGAGACATCGTATTACAGACAATCCAAATATATGATGAAACATTGAAAAGATAAAATCAACAGAATTAATAATAAATTATAATTAGGAATAATTTCGTGAGAAATTGCGGGGAATGATGGATTTATATACATTCATATGTGTATATATACATATGAATGTATATCTGTCTCTCGGATCGGTCAGAACGAAAAAAAAAAGGAGTTATGGATATTACTAATATAGCTTGGGGTGCTTTAATGGTTGTTTTCACGTTCTCCCTATCACTCGTAGTATGGGGAAGAAGTGGTTTATGAATTTATCTTGTAAATTTTAGAGAAATACTCTATTAAAATTTTAACTATCTAGTCGAAATAAAAAGGCATTGAATTTTTTACAAAATTCAATGCCTTTTTATTCGTTTCTCCTTTCCAGTAAGAAATATGTTTGGTATAAAAAACTTTTTTAAGTTTGCTTTTATTAATAAAAAAATGGCTATATAATTTATAATCGCTGTAAGTACATCGTGTTTGAATTTTTGAATTCATTACTATTCTTTTTGTATATCCCGAATAATGGAAAGAATTTCTCAAATAAATATTTTCCATAATAAAAAAGACGCTCGTTCCACTTAGAAGTATTTGAGATAATAAAAGAATCGGATCTAATCGCCAACCTTGGAAAAAGAGAATCCCTCCACATAATAAACCGATGGAGGAAAAGAAAAAATCATAATATTGGGATAGGTTAAAACTAACCCCCCCTAAAAACCATATATGATCCTTTCAAATCGGTATGGCTTGAGCAAAAAAAATATTTACCCGAGATCCACGTCAATTAAAAAATCTTTTGGATTGTCTTTGGTTTCAGAATTAGATCATATTTATTGGTTATATCTAATTTTGAAAAAGTTCTATTTCGTAGTACTTTTTTTTCCATCTTCAGGTTCAAATTAAATCCCGTTGCTATTACCATTTTTTTCCAGAGAAAAAAATCTTTATTTGTAATAACTCATTGAAAACGTTTTCGAAATGACATTAAAAATGTTGATGAAACATTTTAACCATGGATTTTTACTAATTAAAGATTAAAAAAATAAAATTTGTTCAAGTTTCACATTAGTAAAAAATGACTAATGTGTTGAAATATTTTTAAAGTACATTAAAAAATCACACCTCTAGATACGTAAGGTTCCCTTTTTTTTAGGGCGTATAAAAGTATGCCTACTATTACTAAAGCTATCCCCATAAAAGTACTGGGGCCTAATTCCATATGATTCATTTTTTCTCCCAATGTATTAATCTAATGACTAGAGGAAGAGAAATAGAAAATAATAACTATTATTTTCTATTTCTCTTCCTTCACTAGCGCCTTTACCGATAAAATCTCCTCGCCTATCTCAATTATTTTGACCAGCTGTTCGTACATAAAGAATAAGTAAGAAAGCTGTGGGAATTAAGATAAAGAGAGCCGTAGCAATAAATGCTGAAATGTTTACTTCCATAGTTATATTATTTTAATGGTTTCTCGGAAATGTCCGGAATATAGTCATATAAAATACGAATCTGTTTTTGAAAAGATCATAGATAAATTGGTTGAAAATTTATATTCAAAAATTTAATTCGCTTTTCACTCAATATTGAGAAAAATTCTATATTTTGAGTTCGATAATTTTCTTTACTATCAATGAAGATAGTATAACATATAAAATATTTCTTCAAATAAATAAGCAAAAAATTTGCCTTGAAGAGGATTCGAACCTCCATGCTTAAAGCACGAAATTTTGAATCTCGCGTGTATACCGTTTCACCATCAAGGCTTTACATTTTACATATGTAGTGAGTAATAATTTTATTCTTATTATTCACTACATACAATCTTTTATATTACAAAGTATTCATAAAAATACTCAATTTTAGATTCTCTTGGATAAAATAGAAAAATGGATTTATGAAAAATCCTAAAAAAGTAGATCCCAGTGTACAAAAAAGTATAGTGGATTCGATAGAATTTTTTTTTTTGAAAAGAGTATGTGAAACAATATAAGTTTGTAAATAAGGATTTAATAGTTTATCTTTTGAGTAAAGCATTAATTTTATTATTTTCAGGTAATAGTAAATTGAAATTATACTTGTAATGAGCGCGATTATAACTAAAAAATAAAGACCTATTTGCCATCCACACCAAAATAAATATAACTTACCAAAAAAACCCGTAAATGGAGGTATTCCGCCTAATGATAACAAACATATTGTTAATGAAATGCTCAATAAAGGGTCCTTTCTATATAATCCTTCATAATCACGAATATTATCTGTTCCTGTACGTAAACTGAATAATATAACACAAGCAAATGTACCTAGATTCATGAAAATATAGAAAAAGGTATAGATAATCATACTATCATAACCATTCAAATTATTAGCTATCAATCCAATAATTATATAGCCGATTTGACTTATAGAGGAATATGCAAGCATGCGTTTTATATTTGTTTGAGTAATTGCAACTAAATTACCCAAAATCATACTTGCAATGGCTAATATTTCTAATATAAGTTTCCATTCATTTGGTGAGAAGACAAAAATAATATTAAAAATTCGGGTAATTAAAGCTATACCGGCTATTTTTGAAGTAATTGAGAGAAAAGCAACGACTGGAGTGGGTGAGTTAGAGTCGAAAATTTTCAAATTCCCTCTCGTTCAAAACCGTGCCTGAAACTTTCATTTCACACGGCTTCTAAAAAGTAAATTGGGAACAATAATTTGTTTTGTTGTACTCAATTTACCATTTTCCTCGAGTATGTATAATATATAAAAAAGTTTTAATGTGAACTTTTCGAGGAATCCTTGTAATTTAATTGTATTTGATATTACTAATATTATCATTTACACTTATTTCTTTGTTCCGTTCCCAACAAGTATAATACATTTTTTCCTATTTGAGGATTAGTTTCACTAACTCGTATTCCTATATCACTGTTTGTCTCGAAGAATAGAGACCAAATTATAATGGAAATTTTTTATTTCTTATGATTTTATACAAGTTTTTCCATTTGCAAAATCTATCCCTAATAGTTATTCAATTTGTTAACAGATCTTTATTTCTTACAAATCAATATTTGAAATTTTGCTTTATTCTAACTTTCAAGTTTGATAAAAATTTCATTTTTAATCTAAGCGAAGATTGTATTTTTTTATACTATGTTTTTGTTAGGTCATATTAAAATAAATGTAGTGATAGAAAGAATTTTAAATCTTAATAACTATAAAATTTTAAACGAATCGCACTCCTTCATAGATATCAGGAGTCCATTGATGAAAAGGAACTAATGAAAGTTTGAAAGCGAGTCCAATTGTAATACATAAAAATGCGATAAACATTCCTGTAGAATTTGACATTTGTGTATCGGAAATACCATTTATAATTCTTTGTATATTGGTCTCACCGCCGGATAACCCATATAACCAGGAAAAGCCATATATAATAATAGATGAACTTAACCCACCTATAAGTAAATATTTCATAGCAGCTTCATTTGATCGAACATCCTTTTTTGCAAAACTACATAATAAATAAGAACATAAACTCAAGCGTTCCAACGATACAAAGATAGTTATTAAGTCATTAGCACTACATAGCACCATACCCCCCGCAGTAGCTGCTAAAATAAATATTAAGAATTCGGGAATCGGCATTCCAGTGCATTCGGTATATTCTACAGCCATAGGAATACATATCATGGATGACAATGTTATCAAAATTTGAAATATTCGATTAAAACTATCTGTTTGAAAAGAACCTGAAAAACTAATAATTGGTTCCGTTTTCCATTGAAATAATAATATTATTGAACTTATCAATAAACTTATTACGGAAGTGAAATAGAATATAGTTGTATTTTTACCAGTAAATACTAAATCGGTTAAGAAAATGATTAATAAACCAAAAATTGGAATACATTCGGGTAAAATAGTGTTTCCATATGAAAAAAATGTATCAAGTTCTAATTCCATAAAAATTTTTTGTAAGATAAAATAAATTATTGACTATAATAATGCAATATTTCTTTTGATTTCCCACTGAGAGGTGAGAAATATAGTGGGAAACAAACTGAAGAAATAAAATTTTCATTTTATTTCTTCAGTTTAAATATTCAATTTAGCGAAAATGTGCAAAAGCTCTATTAGCTTCTGCCATTTTATGTGTTTCTTCCTTTTTACGTATCGCAATCCCATTATCTTTAGCAGCATCTATTAATTCATAACTAAGTTTGGCAGCCATATTTCCACCTGAACGTTTCCGTGCTGCTCCCAACAACCAACGAATAGCTAATGCTTTTCCCTGGGTTGATTGAATTTCTAGTGGAATTTGATATGTGGATCCACCTATACGACGTGCTTTCACCGTGACGTTCGGAGTTACTTTACTAATGGCTTGACGTAGTACAAATAATGGATTTTTTTTAGTTCTTCTCTTTATATTTTCTATAGCTCTATATAAAATTCGATAAGCTAGTGATTTTTTTCCATTTTTTAGAATGCGATTAACTAGCATATTGATTAATCGATTACGATATATTGGATCAGGCTTCGCAATTTTTTTTTCCGCGATACTCTTACGTGACATAATATAAATAATTGAATCGATATTTTTTTTTACGAATTTGTTCAATTTATTTTGACTTTTCGACTCCATATTGTAGGATGGATTGTCCCAATCTTCCCCCAAACCGTACATCCGATTTTCATCGAATACGGCTTTCCACATCTTGATTTTTTACGATGCTTACTCACTTTTAGTTGAGTATCCGTTTCCTTTCTATGAAAATCTTGCATTTCTTAATTCTAAATTTTGTTACCCTTAGGTTTCTTCTCTGGATAGTTTAAAAAATTTACTTTTGAGATTTCAAAGTAATTGCTATTATATTTTTACTTGTTCTAAAAAAATAAAAAATTTTTAATCAATTGAAAGTTACGGGGAAACTACTATAATAATTTTAAGCTTGAGACCCTAGGTATGTTATGATATAATTTCTACTATACTAGTTATCAATAGCATGCTTTAGTCCCTTCATAACAATGTTTTCAGTCTAGAGGTTAGCTATTTTATTACCCATTCTTAGCAAAAAAGTTTTGGGTATCTGGAAATGATACAGGTTTTAGGAAATGATATGCAACGCACTAGAACGCCCTTGGTGACGGTCTTTTACTCCTACTGAATCTAATGTACCTCGAATAATATGATATCTGACACCAGGTAAATCTTTAACTCTTCCTCCTCTCACTGAAACAACAGAATGTTCTTGTAAATTATGTCCCATACCCGGGATATATGCAGTAATTTCGAATCCAGATGTTAGTCTAACTCGAGCGACTTTGCGTAAGGCGGAATTTGGTTTTTTTGGTGTTGTAGTGTAAAAGTTGACAGGAAAGTTACCTTTATCGCCACTCTACAGAACCGTACATGAAATTTTCATTTCATACGGCTCCTCGTTCAAATCTCTAGATTATTGGGAAGTTACTACTTATAGTGTAAATGAAGCTTTGGTTATATCTCAATATATTTATTTTCCAAAGATCCGACGAGTTAATATTAGCTTATCTTTGTTATTATACTTGACTGAAATTATTTTATTTAAAGTTACTATTCCATTTTACATATATTTCATTGCTCCGACACTCGAATTGTATACATATATACATATATATGTATATATATACATACCCCCTACTGATTCGTTCAGTCAATTTTTCACTCTATTCGGAATTTTTTTGCAACAAGTAATTATATT
>Ga0194135_10000281_pt1 | contig 29424 bp, 24 predicted proteins | sample LitLau_LLRF_2013_FD_134024 | JGI IMG/M metagenome (GOLD analysis project Ga0194135, IMG submission 134024) | Freshwater sediment microbial communities in response to fracking from North America - Little Laurel Run_MetaG_LLRF_2013 (version 2) | ecosystem: Environmental > Aquatic > Freshwater >... | reverse complement strand
GACGCATGAAGGCGGACAATTTGTTTGTAATTTGTGGTCATTTGATTCGACAATAAATACTAGTAATAAATAGAGCAAAAAAATCACAATATCACGCATTTTGCACATATATAAAATGAAACCGGTAATTTCAGAGTTCAGAAAGTTGTCACTGGATTTAGAATTTAAAATTAAATTAATTCTTTTGAATACTCTAGATCTTAATTTAATTGTAAAGTTATAGTCGAAATTAGTTTTCATGTCTTCGGCAATGTCTTTAATTAATTTCTCGTAATTATATGAACTTGGAATAAATTCCTTTACATATTGAGAAGTACTTGTGTCTTCCAATGCTTTGAGATTATTAATACATTTATTAGCAATTATTATCCAAGAATCTAATCTCTTTTTATAATAAATAAAATGATTATAAATACTCTTAATTTCATGTGGAAACATTTCATCTTTAGTTTTTAAATATTTTTTTACTGTGTCTATCTCCTTTGAAATTTCATCACATTCGATATCACGTTGGATAGCTTCCTGAAAGTATCTTAACACACCGTTATCATCTTCTATTTTCCTTCTTAATATTTCAATTCGTTGCTGCCGAGTAAATCCAGAGATACTCGGATATAAAGTATTCGGATCTTTAGATTCGGAACTCTCATCTTCTGGGATTAATGCATCTTTAGATTCAAAATTTTCTTCTTCCAAATCAGAAGAACTTCCGTCTTCAGAATCTTCTTCCGACTCAAAAACTTCAGCCAAACTTGCATTTTTAGAACTAGCTGCACTAGAAACTATTTTTTCTGATAACGAAGTGTTTAATATTGCTATTAAATGTTTTATAACAACATCTTTAATTTGTGCAATAAAATACTCGTTATTATTTGGTCTCTTGTTAGACACCTTTTCGAATTCTTTGTATTCTTTTTCAAATACATTTTCTAAATCTTCGTCTTCTTCTGATTCATCGTCTGATTTCCCATCTAGTTCTTCCTCATGTTCTCCTGTTGATAACATAGCTAATTCATTATCTATTAATGTTATACTTTCCATAAATTCTCTATATTTTTCACGAGAAATATTCTTTTCAAAATTAGTAATATCATTATTTATTAATTCGATAAGTTGTATATATTCATTTACATTTATGGTATTATTTTTTATTATATTTAATAATTTCAAAATATATTCTTTATTATTTAATTTTAAAGAATTATTAATACTTTTTATCAGTTCGAATACCTTCACAACAATATTTCTGAGTTCTTCTTTTGTAGTAAATTTTAAAGACTTAATAAAATTTAAAATGATGTTGTATGTATTTTCATTTAAAATATATTTATTTATTAATTTTTCAATATTTTTTTCTGAATTATTTTTTATAAAATCATAAATAATTCCCAATACGATAGAAAATTCTATTTCTTCTTCTTCATTATTTATTTTCTTTTCTTCATTATTTATTTTCTTTTCTTCATTATTTATTTTCTTTTCTTCATTATTTATTTCATATTTTGCTAATAAATTATTTCTATATTCCTTTGTTATGATAAAATTTTCATTTATTGCATCATTTTCTGGCATATATTCATCATATTCATAATTAAACATCGAAATGAATCTATTATATAAACTTTTGTTTTTGTAAGTGTTATCATACACATAATCTTTTATTTCAACCAATAAATCCAAGAAGTTATTTACTTTGATAGATGTTTTTCTATGTAAATTTAATGTTTGAGAAAAAACAGTAAATAATCTTTGAATATGTTCATTTTCTTTTTTATTAATCACTCCTTCAAAAATTTTAATTTCTGTATTTGAATTTTCTAATTCAATTTGTTTGTTTCTTAAAATTAATTCTTCGGTATCTGTTAATTCATTTAAATATTTAATTCCTTTGTATGGTTTATTTTCTAGTTTCCGGACAATCTCATTTTCTATTTCTTCCTGTATTTGACTGTCTATATTTGTTTTATAATAATCGTATTTTATTATTTTTGTTTGTATTGGGATTACTTTGTCTTTGATAGCTTTCCCATCCTGTTCTTTGATTTCTTCTTTTAGTTCTTGATTAGTTTTCTGTAAGTTATTGACTTCGTTAACGAGATTTTTCAGATTATTCTTAGCATTGGCAGAAACTTGTAAAATTTCGTTGGTTTTCTTAAGAGCTGTATTTTCTTTCTGAATCTCATTGATCTTTTGTTGCTTTTCTTCTATAAGTGCGTTGTTACTCGAAATTAAATCCTGAAGTTTTTCTTTCAATTCATCTCTCGTTTGAGATAACTCAAAAGTTTGTTTCTCGTAATTTTCCTGAGAGATCTTAAGCTCTACAATTTCTTTTTCCCTTTCTTCTAATTTTGCTTTGGTTATTTTAGCCTCAAGCTCTTTTTCTGTCTTAAGTTCATCTAATGTTTTTGCAAATTTAGCTTTTTCGTTATTAACCACAAACTCATTTAATTTTCTTGCATAAAAGAAACATTCACTTGGAGTACCACGGTAAGTAAACGCATTGGGCAATTCTTCCTTTGTTCCACAATATGGTTTACTCATTTTATTTTGGTTTAGAAAATCTTTTTAAATCATATCATTGGCAATCAAAGGACGAGAAATAATATATATATAACCTGTTGCAGTCTCAATGTAATCTAAAATCTTTACATAATCAGAATCTTCAGGTGCAAATGATCCAAAATTGGAATATCCATAGGAATTTGTTATAGAATAATTTTCTCCTCTAGGGATTGGCTTAGGAATTATTCCAACATTTCTGTAGTTAGGGTTTTCATTTTTACCCCAAACATTTGTATTAACACTCCATTGATCATTATTTAAAGGATTTACAAGATATTTTGTTTGTTGTGTCCAGTCTGAAATCACTCTTTGTTGCCCTAAGTCTGTAAGTAACCTCATTTTTCTATTTTCCAATTCCCAAGGTTTAATCACAAAGGGTAAAATATGATATCTTACTGTTTGAACCATTTGTTGTTTTCTGAGAATAGGATCAATAGAAGAAAATTTTAAATAATCATCAAAGTGATCGTTAATAGGAACTAAAAGAGTAGTATAGTTATCATATGGCTTCCCGTAATTAGCAAGCTCAATTAATTTTTTCATCTTACTGCAAAACGGTAATTTGGACATTACTTCAAAGTTACCGTTAATTTGGATTTTTTTCTGATTATGTTCTAGAGTATCTTTGATCTGCTTTTCTGTAATAGGTATATCATCATACAAGAAATAATTCATCCATTGATTCCAGGTCCACATTTCCTCTGGTCTGTAACCAGAAGTAAATTCGAATTCATCGTTAGTAAGACCTACATCATATCTATAGTCCGCAATTGCAGAAAATGAAGTATCATAACCTGATTGTGCTGTCATTTAATTGATCTTATCTTAATATATTTTATTTGTAAATAAAATGCAGTCAAGTTCTGAAGAATTTGAATTACGATTCGGGTGGCCCCAAGATTTCAACTCGAATTTGAATTGGGAATTTTCTCCTCTCATCAAGAAGACTACTTTTGAGAATATCAAAAATACTTTGGCTTTGAATTACCCTGTGGTTGAAACCAGAGATACTGTTTTGGTGTTTAATAATGGAACGAGAAGTATCGATGGAGAAGGTCAAAAGAAGGAAAAAATTAGTCAAAGAGATTTGTTGTTAAAATCGCCCAAGTTATCCGAAGTCTTTGTAATTAGAATTTCCCACAGTAATGAAATTCCTGTTGCTGTTGACCCGAATGCTATTGTAATAAATACAAGAGTTCGTCATAGATTCAGTTTTAAAACTGATAAAGGCAAGTATGATCTCACTGTGGTAAACAATACTGATTATTCTATAGAATATGAAATATTTGATAAAAAAAATTTGGAATTTTGCATGAAAGAATTAATTAAATTAATTTTCGGAACAGATGAATACAGTGATCATACTTATGTGTTAACTCAAGGATATGGCAAAACGTTAATTTCTACTTTTGAAAAACACTATGAAATGACTAAACATTTCCTTGTCGAAACTCGTCCTAGAAATGTTAACAAAAATGATATTCCTGAGATTAGAAAAGGAAGATATTCATTTACAAATAAATTAGATGGTGTGGGATATAAATTATTTATCACCAAACTTAATTCTTATTTAATTAATTCAAATAGCATCAAAATAATAAAAGGGAGTGAATACTACAATGAAACTTTAATAGATGTTGAGGTAACTGAGACACAGGTATATGCATTTGACTGTTTGGTTTTCAAGGGAAAAAATGTATGCAATGATGATCACTTGAATAGAATTAATAATATTACCGATAGATTTTGCAAAGAATTAAATATTCTAAAAAAGAAATTTTTTTATTCCAAAAGTCCACTAGAAAATTTTAAAGATGTTTTAAGTTATATGTATACCACATACGGAGATGATGTTGGAAAATACAATGATGGTATAATTAATACTCCTTTTGGGACTTATGATTTTATAAGTAAAACCGGATATAAAGGAAGACGTCCTGTGTCTTATTACGACAAAACATTTAAGATTTTAAAATTAAAATTTTCGGAAGCTATAAGTATCGATTTTAAATTAAATTTAATAGAAAATAATGTTTTTGGATTATATCTACTTGGGCAAAAAGACTTATTAAAATTTTCCCCCTTTGTGTTAGACGGAGTTCATTATTACCCTCCAACAGTTTTTATCTCTAACAGTGTTAAATCAGGAGACATTGTAGAATTAATTTACGATAAAAAATATAAAAAGTTTACCATGCTTAGAAAGAGACTGGATAAAACAAATCCTAATTACTATACAGTGGGAGAGAACACTTTTGCTGACACGATAAATGGATTTACATTTTTAGACTATAAAAACAGTCTTACTTCTGATCTGGAAAATTTATTCAATAAATATATCAGACAAAACAATAAGGTTTTAGATTTGAACCCTGCTGAATCCAAACTCAATTACAATGCAAAATTTATTTGGTATGTGCAAAATCCTCAATTTCAAAAAACAAATTCCAGAGTACCTATATCTTTAGAGAAAAGAGATGCTGATGTGGTAGTAAGTCTAGGATCACCTTTGAATTTGGAAATAATTGATTCTAGTTTAAACACGAGTTCAGGATTTTTAATTTGTAATAAACAAGAAGGAGAATTGAAGGGATTTAAACCAATCGAGACAAAAGGAGACTATTCTATTTATAAAAAGATTCCTTTAGAATTTCTTCCTCCTTGCATTGCAGAGCATTATACAGACGAATATTATAGATGCGGAGTAGATGGAGATGGAAGTTGTTTTTTCCATTCATTTTTATTCTGCATTTCTACCAAAAAATATATCGAGGGAACTCAGGCCCAAAGAAAGAAAATGGTATCTGTGCTAAGAATAAAACTTGCAAATAGTGTTAGTTTAGAAGATTATCTGGAATTAGACGATCAAGTTAATTATATAGAAACTCTCGAGAAGACTGTACCTGAGAAATTAAAGTTTGAAGATGCTTATACAAATGGTAAAAATGGTTCATACCAAGATATTGATGACTGTGTAAGAACCACATTGAAAAATGTTTATACTGAGAATTCTATAAAAGACTTACTCGATAAAACAAAAGAGATCTGTAGACAAAGGTTCTCTGAGAAACTGGAAAATTGTAGAGTATGGGCAGACTATACTATGATTAAATTTCTAAGTAAAAAGTTAGAGTGTAATATTCACAGCTGTAGTAGTTCTGATAAAAAAATAATAAAGATCAGCAGCGGAGATAATAATCCCTATGTAGTTATACTGAATTTAAGAGATAGTCATTTCGAGCCTTTAATAAAGATACAAAAAAGCGGGGAGAGGTTTGTCCTGGAAACTATTTTTGTTGAATAAATTAAATATTATTTTTAATATAAATTAAAAATTGAAAACTTTGAAAAATGTAGTTTTTACAGTCTCTGGGATTACTCAGAAAAAAGTTCAAAAAATGTAAAGTCTGTGTAGGTATCCAGCCCATTTTATTAGGGAAAAAATTACAGTCTTTAGTTGTCTCGGAAGGTATTAAAATAAATATTATTTTTAATCTAAAATTAAAAATGAAAAAGTTCAAAAATCCGTTTTTTACAGTCTTACTTCCGACTCGAGAAAAACTCTAAAAAACCTAAAGTCTGTGTAGGTATCCAGCCGTTTTTAATAGAGAAAAAATTACAATCTTCTTTCCACTTGGAAACTATTAAAATAAATATTTATTTTAATCTAAAATTAAAAATTGAAAACTTTGAAAAATCCGTTTTTTGCAGTCTCTGGGATTACTCGGTAAAAAGTTGAAAAAACCTAAAGTCTGGGTGGTTATCCATCCTGTTTTAAATAGGGAAAAATTCCTAGTCTTTAGTTGTCTCGGAAGGTATTAAAATAAATATTTATTTTAATCTAAAATTGGAAATTGAAAACTCTAAAAATCCATTTTTTACAGTCTTACTTCTGACTCGGTAAAAAGTTGAAAAAACATAAAGTCTGTATAGGTATCCAACCAATTTTTAATAGGGAAAAATTCCTAGTCTTTAGTTGTCTCGGAAACTATTAAATTAAATATTATTTTTAATGAAAATTAAAAATTGAAAACTTTGAAAAATATAGTTTTTACAGTCTTTGGGATTGCTTGGGAAAAAGTTGAAAAAACCTAAAGTCTGTTATAGGTATCCATCCCTTTTTTAATATAGAAAATTTTCAGTCTTAACCTTCACTCGAATTTAATTCTAAAAATCCACAGTATCCTGTAATCAAATTATTTTATTTTTTAAAATAAAATCCAATAAGACTCAGCTCGACTAATCTTTTTATTCTAAAGTATGTAAGCTAGAGAAATAGAATTGATATTTTCTTTTATTTTCAAAAAGAAAATGCAGATTAGAAACCAATCTATGTCAGGCTACCAGAACATTAAGAATGCAGCAGGTATTCTTAATCCTTTTATTAAGACAGGAGTAATTAGTGCATATACCGTTAGTAAAAATCCTGCTGATAATGCTCTTTATACTACTATTAGCGGAGCAATACAAGCAGTTAGTTCTGTTGCAAGTGCAACTAATCCAGTTACAATTCTTGTTCAGCCCGGTATATACAATGAAAATGTTTTATTACCAGGAGGTATAAGCCTAGTTGGTAATGGTATAGGAGGTTATGCCATTTTTAATCCTTATTCTGGTATAAATTTAAATCCTCAAGGAAGGGTTATGATAAATGGAAATATAACTTTCACTGCAGGACCTATACAGCTTACAGGTTTATGTGTATTTGGTACTGTGGTTTCAAATGCAAATAATGTTTATACTTTTTATATGAAAGATTGTTATATATCAGGAGCATGTTCTTTTGCAGGAGGAATTGCTCAATCATATGTAACTATAAAACAAACTAGAATGTCTGCTATACTTACTATAAACAATGTAACTTCTACTTTATTCCAACTGATTACAGGGAATATTTATATTTCAGGTATAAATTACCCTATTAATATTACCTATTGCAATATAACAGGATATATAATTTATTCTCCTGCCTTAACAGATATTGCAGGAATTATGACCTTGAGCTTCTGTAAAATATCTTCTTCAAATAATCCTTGTTTAATAGTAGGTACTCCTCCTGCATTGAATAACTCATTAAGAAGTCCTAATGTGTTAAATTACTCCGGAACTTTTAATATTAATCTAAATAAAGTAACAGGGATAACCAATTCATCTTTTATCTACACTAATATAACACTGTCTTCTCCTTGTAATATTACTTCTGTGGACGTGTCTACTCCTCAAAATATTATAAATCAAGTTTCTTCTGTAGTTAGTTATCAAGATCTTACATATAGCTTCGATCAAGGTACAGTTTCTATTGCAAACAATATAGTTCCTTATTTATCTAACACAGGAACATTACAGGCATCAAATATCACAGTTACAGGAAATACATTACAAGTAGGTAATACCCAATTCCTTACAGATTCTACAAACAAATTAATTACTCTTGACTTGAACTCTAATTTTGTAATTAATGATCCTATAACAGTAACAGGATCAAACAATATAGTTATAAATACTGGAGTATCTCCAACTTTTACATTTAGTAATTGTATCTGTCTAGGAGGAACAACGGGAATAACAGTTTCTGGAAGTATAAGTCTACCTTGTTCTGTACGACCTAGTTCATCTGGAACTGCTCCTGCTGTTACCGGTTGGATACCAATAGTTGTAAACGGAACACAATACAAGTTACCAATAGTTACTTCCTATTTGACAAGTGAATCTCCTGTGTTACCGGAGATTGAAGAGTCTGAAAATCAGGATGCCGAATTCGAATACTACTATGAAGAGCCTGAGGTAAAAGAAGAAGAGAAAGTAGAACCCGAGGTAAAAGAAGAAGAGAAAGTAAAGGAGTCGGAAGAACCTGAAGTAGTTGAATATGAACTTGAAGTAATAAAACAAGAAGAAGTCAAAACAAAAGAACCTGAAGTAGACGAAGATGATATTGAAAAAGTCAAAGTAAAAGAACCTGAAGTGAATTTAGAAGATGAATCAAAGGTGATTAACCCTGCAATAGTTGAATACGAACCTGAAGTAGTTGAAGCTAGTGTTGAAAAAGTCAAAGTAAAAGAACCTGAAGTTATAGAATTATTTGAATATGAAGAATTAGAACCTGAAGTTGTAGAACCTGAAGTTGTAGAACCTGAAGTTGTAGAACCTGAAGTTGTAGAACCTGAAGTTGTAGAACCTGAAGTTCTACAACCTGAAGAATCAAATATCAAATCTAATGAAAGCTTGAACCCAGAGGAGAATTCTATTTACTCAAATGATTTAGTTTATTCTCCTGAATCTGGTGAATACTATTATGAAAATATTCCTGAAGAGTTAATCCTTGCCGGGGAAGAAGTTGAGGAAAAGGAACCCGATTATTCCAAAGCTTTTCCTGAAAAGATAGAGTACTTTCAAGAAGAAAATGATGAACATTCTGAAGATGAGTATTCAGAATACGAGTATGAATTTACTGATGAGAAAAACTACTAGGGTATATATTAAAATTTTTCATTATAAAAGTTGCAGCATCAATTGGACTCCTCAAGTAATTTTGAGAATATCCCTTACTAATTACTTCTGTGTTAACGGTCACTTGATTATAATAAAATGAAGATAACAACTTCCCGAAAATTACTGCGGAATTATACAGTCGTTTTAAATCAATATTGTTTTTAGTATTTGTGAATTTTATTAATCTTGATGCTATCATTGCAGAATTGAATCTGTCTGAAGTGTTATAATTATTTACTTCTTGTACTATGCGTTTACATTTGTTCAAAAAATCCTTGTCATTCAAAGACGCGTTTCTAAGTTTTTGCAATTCTGTGAATAAGCTTATAGCAGTAGCTATAAAGTTTTCATCATTAATCTCGGGCTTTAGAGGAAGAATTATTAAGCCATTTAATATATTTAAAATTTTTGAATAAAGATTATTCCAAATTGAAAATTGACAAAGTTTTTCTAATTTTAGTGCAGCTTCTTCTTCTATATCTGAAGGTAGTATTTTCCATCCCGACACACTTCTCATAGGAACTCCTCTAAAATAATATAATACTCTTGTTCTGAACCAGTAATAAAGATTATAATCTAAATTTTCTAAACTTTCTGCTGCAGAAACTAACAAGTGATGAACATCTTGGAGTGAATCGAATATACAAGATTGTATTCCCTTATGATAACTATATGTTTTAGTTCTCATAGGTTTCCCAATCACGCTTTTTGAATAACTAGATCCAAAGTCTATAATGACAGGGAGAAATCCATATGTCGGAATTATGTATTCCTTCTGCTTTATAACATATTTATTCATTTTTTCTATTTCAACTTTTTTAATTAAAATATTGCTCAAATGAATATCATAAGATGTAAATTGTATTTTTTGTTGTGCATCTTCCAAAGCAAATAATATTTGGACTAACAAAGAAAATATAATTTTCCTGTCTTTATAATGCTCATCAAAAATATCATCCAGCGAGTCTCTGCTTATATATTCCATTAATAAAATTTCAGTATCAACTCCATTAGAGTCAAACATTTCATTGTTTTCAGGATCTTCAAAGAATTTCTTTGATACTTTTTTCGTGATTAATCCTTTTTCTTTAGGGAAATGTTCCGAGTTAAGAGTCGCTAGATCTTTTAATACTAAATATTCGTGTAAAATAGACTCATCTAGTTCTTGTGATACTTTAAATACTATATCATTATCTTTTTCGTCTGTGAGTAACCCGACAATTCCGTTTACCCCCTGATTGGTAAACACCCTTTTGAATTTCATTTTCTTGTTAAATATATTATTTATTTAAATGAAAATTTAATTTAAAAATTAAATTTAGTAATAAAACAATGTGGGCAGCAGAATCTGGAGATGAAGATGAGATATTAGATCTTGTTCCTCCTAAGAAAAAGATCTTGAAGGTCTCTAAAGAAGAATATTCTGAATCTAGTAAGTTCTTAGGAGCAACATTAGAAGAAGAACAAAAGATTTTATCCTTTGGATCTGACTTGGAAAAATTGGGTATTACTAAGAAAAAGACTTCGATTTCTGATATCTGTGTGAATAACATAGTTCTAAGTGAAAAATGTAATATAATTTTGTATTTCAATCACTCTCAGACTGTGGAAAATATTAAATGTAGTTGGTGTCATCAATATCCTCAAATAGGAACTGTTATGATGGCTGTTCCTTATAACTATGTTCCTTATACTGAAGAAGACTACCTTCATGCTCCGGAAACATTAAATGAATTGAATGATTTAACAGTTAAGCCATTTGAACCTATAAAAAAGAATGAAAAGAACAGTCTTAAGAAACAGCATAAATTGTTTTATATTAAACGCAGTGTGAACAAGAAGGGAAAGGATTATTTTCTAGTTTCAAAGCCTGTATGTTCTTTTAATTGTATGGAATCAAAAGGAAGAGAACTAAGTGTTAGTGATACCAGATATAAAAATTATAGATGTTATATGAATATTCTTTACAAGATAATCTTCGAAAAAGATCCTCCTGCAGTTTTTCCTCGAGCACCTCATTTTGAGTGTCTTCAAGAGTATGGAGGTAAAATTACATTAGAAGAATACAGAAATAACTTTACTGTGGTCGAACTTGACAATAGTAATCAATATTATAGCTCAACACGAGACACAGCACAGATATTTAGCTCAACCATTGTTAATTAAATGAGTTTATTTTATAAAAAATTATAAAATATAAAATGAATCTTTGTATTCAGAAAAAGCCAAAGGGGTTCGCGAGTCTGTTGTGTAGACTCAACGAGTCTGACAGTGATAACCCTCTTATCCACAAGAATGATTATCGCTGTATCTTTGAGCTATTGATACATCAATACAATAGGGAAAAGAAATTTAATATTCTTGCTATGTACTGTAAAGAGTATGTAGATGAAACTGAATATATTAATGTGTACTTTTATACTAAGAATTTTAATATCGAGTCATTTACGTCTAACCGAATCCGCGATTTTTATGAAGTAATTGATCTTGTTGTACAGTACTGCAGAATACATAAAAAACCATTTTTTCCTGTCTTAATCGATATATCACAGGATTATGAATTTATTTAATTAAATAAATAAATAATTATGACTTCTACGATAAAGTTTGCACTTTATAATTTCAAGTGTGAGATCAGCTTAGAAGAACTTTTCAAAAGAATTAAGTATGTGTTACGCTGTTTAACATACTTTTGTAGTGACTCGAGTATAATGGACACTTATTTAGAAATTTATTATCCAGAGGAACATGAGATCAGAGAAATTGTTAAAAACATTAATCTATTCAAGTTTTCAGATGTTAGTGTCTATGATCAGTATTATATTTTAAGTAACGTAGAACGCATTTATAAATACTCATCAGGAATTAATTTTTATTATAATTTCATTTTTAATTTCAAGAAATTCGAACATCTAAATGGGAAATTAATAGCTCCTGACATGGATGACTGTTTTAAACAAGTTCCTATAACAATCAACCCTGCAAATATTTATTCTAGACATTTTTGGATAGAAAAGTATTTTCCTCATGTGATCACTGCATTGCAATTACAACTTAGGTGCTACGTTATCCCGATAGAATTTTTATTAAAAAATGTAAAACCGAATAAAAATAATGTTATAATAGAATTTTTTAATGAAAATTTCCTATTTGAATTAAAGAGTGCTGTGTCTGATTACTACAGTTACTATGACGATATTCCGGAATTGGATTCAAGAAATATAAAATATAGAATAAATATGTTTTATAATGAAAATAATATTTACAAGCTAGTGACAAGGTTCTATGATAATGTCCCTTTACAGCCTAAGAAGAAGCCTTTTTTCTGCTGTTTCTGAACTTTAATTAATTAATTAAAGTATTTTTTAACAATTTTTTTAAGTATTTGGGCATGACAAACAATATGTTTATTCGTTTCTGGCGTAACACACCAGCATCCTAAATTCTTCCCAACAAGTTCTTCTAGATCAACCTCGTTGTTCTTAATCCTTTCCTTAATATATTTTTTATACAAAACAAGACTTTCCTCCAAGGGCATATTTCTAGTTTTATATGGATTAGCCCAAGGACTATCTTTCTTAGGAAATCTTTCCCCATCAATAAAAACAATACCTTTTCTCCCTACGTAAAGGTTGTTAGGATCTTTCATCCACTCCTTGAGGTTATCATACTCGGGACGGATATATTTTACTTTAACGTTAACAACACTTGCCATTTAGTAATTAATAATTTTTATATTTTTTTTCGATTTATAGACATTCTAAAATATGGTGGACATTATCTTTCTTGGCTTTACCCGAACAACAATTACTTACATTATCTGTAGTTAATCCTGATGGGAAACATTTTCCCATACATTGTTGACTTTCATCTTGAATAAAAGGAGGAACACAATCAGTACAAGAAGGAGTATTTAAAATAGGTACACTTTTACTTACATTTCCATTCGAGTCTACTTTCAAGTACAAATTATCTATCATTATTTTGTTGTTTACAAACATCCAGGAATAAATTTCATTGTTGTTAAATAATAATTTGTATCTTCCTTTGTCTTCGAGCTTAGTAACTTCTACTTTATCCTGAGTTGTAATCGTAAATAAACTTCCACTAGTATTACTACTTGAGATAACATTATTTTTGTAGATTAAATAATAACCTGTCTTACTCTTTATAGACCAGCCTTTTGGATCTGTAACGTAAATAAAAGTAAAGTCTAAGCCGTCATCTACATCTGGTGTCTGATTTACAGTACATTTTCCTCTTAGTTCACATGGATTAAATGAAGACTTGCACCAATCAATACAAATTTCTCCTGTTGCAGAGTTAATAGATGGAACATTGTTAGTTCCTGCAGGACATTCACAATGTTTAGTATTGTTGTTCCAAACACCTGGACTACAAGAATCTAAAATACATGTTCCCGGGTCACATACTCCTAATGACATTCTTTCATCTCCTGTACCCAAATAATTAACATCTGAACAATTTATATATCCTGTAGGACATAAACATGAATTTTCACCATTTTTTGTTCCGGGGTAACAACTATCACTATTACAAGTAAAAATAGTATCATTTGGAACTTCGTTGTTGCCACAAGAACAAACTCCGTCTTTAGTAGGATCCCAACTCTCATCTGAAGCATCCCAAATTTTACCAGTATGTTTATTAATCAAGTGACGATCTTTAGATTCTTCATTAGTCATTCCATCCATACCACATAATCTTATACCAGAGCAATTACTATCATTACCTTTATTAGTAAATTGAGTGTCATTTTCACACAGACATACCCATTTATATACGTCTTTATCAGTCGCTTTTGCAAGCACTTTTCTACCTGTAAATTTATTACAAGTTATATCCTGTATCTCATAAGGCATGCAATAATTGCCTTTTGGTAAAAATCCATTTTCAGTCTCTATTGAACCATCAGAATATTTACATTCATAGTTTCCGAAACAAGAATAACAATCTTCTGTAGTTTCACATGTTTTTAATTTGTTTACAACATTGCAATCTGTAGTCTTATTTTTACAGTCTGGGGTATTACATACGTCAGGTATATCGGGAGATTCGGAGTTTGTTTTCAAGACAAAATAAAGTAATACAGCCAAAGCTACCAAGATTACTATTACTACAGTCTTCATTTATTTATTATTTACATTTTTGTTTTTACATATAAATCACACATTGTACTGCAATAAAAATCAGAAATATATTCTATGGCAGATCTACCTAGAATAATTTCTCCCATAGCTTGATACATACCTATAAATAATTCTATACTTCCTTTACACGGGGCATAAATCCAACAAGTATTAATTTTCATTCCTATCTGTTTTGCATAGACCATTGCTTTCGGAGTAGGAGTAAACCTTACACCCTGTCCGATAATCAAATCATTTTTGTCCTTAGTCAAAAAGTAGATAGGATATTCGTTCTTTGGTTGCCTTTTTAATTCTTGGATGAAGTTGTAGATAGGTTCTACTTTAGATAAGTCAGATACTGCAATAGTTACATTGGGAAGTGTTATCAAAGCAGCAACTAACTCTATACATTCATCATTTACTTCGAACTCAGAAGGTTTACTTTTTATAAACTGCATGCTATCTTCAGATATCATATTAGTAACATCATACTCGGAATAAATTACCCGGTCATTCTTTACTGAAAGTTTACCCATAATTAAAAGTTTGTATTTATATAATTAAAATGTTTCTAGTTTTACTTTTGATTTCCTATTGCTTTGCCTTCAGAGAGATATCCCTAAAGGCAGATTTCTATTCTGGGTTTGACAATGTACTTTCAAACTTTCAATTCCATATCTTCGACAAACAAAATGCTACTCTTACTATTGCTAACTTTGGTATTGACAACACAAATGTAGATTGGCTTGGTCCTTCTTCAGGCTTTACCTATAAAATAGAATTTACAAATTTCAATCTCATTGAAGATCAAGATTCTTTGTATGTAACGAATCTGTTTTCAATAAACTTCAAAGACCAAATTTCATTCAATTATTACAGGGACGACGTGTACATTGAATTGCATATGAATGATATTTCGGGCAATGTTTCACTCGGAAATTTAAATTCCGATATTTCGATTTGGGCTTATCAACAATTACAAATGGATACTGGGTATTTCTTTTTTAAAAATATTGATTATATCAAATCTTCTAAAGGAAGAATGATTTTACAGTCTACTACTTACAATGAAGTAGTTCCTGCTTTTACTATGCAGGTTGGAATTCTTCAGGAATATCAAAATCCTTCTTATCCTCAAAGCTACACCAATTATTATATTCACGGCTTTGTTACAAAGAGTGATAATGACTTTTTCTGTCCTCAGCCTTATAATACTGAAATTTTAAATCTCTTGGTTTCGACTAATTACCAAGGGAAAATTATGAATTATGAAAATAAAGGTACTCTGGTTAAAACTAAATGTCTTAATCCCGAGTATAATACTACTTATATAAATACTTCTCCTCTTCCTCCTAATACTATTTGGGCTCAACAATTCGAGTTTACTTTTGATAATCTTCTTTTGGTTTGTGATGTAGTTCAACCTTCTGGTATAGGAGAACCTATAGTTAATCTTTTTGAAAACTCGGCTCAGTACCACATGAAATGTTATTCTCCTAATCAAGTTCTTTATTCCTGGTATAGAGAATTTATTTAAAATTCTGAAAATTAGTTTTAAAATTAGAAATACTACTTAAAAATATATTTTTTTATCAAATAAAAAAATCTCATAATTACTAAAAATGATTCCCACGACAGACCCTACGGAAGTAATTGAATCTTACTTCCACCTTATTAAAGATAAATTCAAGGTATCTATACACTCGAATAAAGAAAAGGTAGCATATGTGCTTAACAATCACGTATGGGAGTTTATTGATTTCGTTACTTTGTCAACTAAGATCATGGATATCTTTCGAGAAGAAGATAACAAGCAACGAGAAGAATATAAAAAGACAATGGTTCCTACTCCTGTAATCGAGGAAGTGAAGATCAAGAAGCGAGGACGTCCTCCAAAGAACAAGAATAAGGACTCTGTCTTAAAGGCATTCGATAAGAGAGGAGAATTCTTTACCGACTTGCCTAAGTTCGAACGTTACACTAAGATACTTTCTTCACGTAAATATCTTGGTGTAAAAGACTTCGAAAACCAATTTTCTAATTCGAATAATACCTTTCTTCTCAGAGATGGGAACGTATTCGATCTTAAGGAAAGTGCAGTAAGACCTCCAAGACCAGAAGAGCTATTCAATTCATCTTCCGGTAGACTTTATATTGAAAGTAAGAAGAAATGCAGTGACGCAACGAAATACTTGAAAGAGATTTACGGAGAAAACTATACCAATTTGATGAAATTTGCCGGGTTGTGTTTCACTTCAGGATCATTTGATAAGCTTACCATTTTTCTTGGTTCCCGTAATAGCCAAAAGGAAGCATTTGCAGACCTACTTAAAACCCTTATTAATACCACATATAAGCCTTTGCTTTCTTCTGTGATCACAAAGGATCATAAGCAATCCACTCACAACAGAGACTTAATTAATACTTTAGATAATTCTACATTTGCTCTTTGTAAGAATTATATTTTTGGCCAAAAGCTAGATACAAATATTTTAAAGACAATAATTGGAAAGGAGCATGTTTTAGCTAGAAACAAATATTCCACTGCAAAAGAATACCCCATTAATGCAAAGTTTTGCGTTCTTTCCAATCATCGCCCAGAATTTACTCCAGACGAAGATTTTTCTTCGAGAGTAAACTATTTTAATTTTAAAGATTCAGATTACAAAGTCGAATTCACTGAGGATTTCTTGGATCAATTTTGGTCTCTTTGTATGAAACACGCTAAAGACTCAAAGATCGAAGGAGATAATCCTGATTTATTTCACGCAGGATCTTCATCCCAAGATCTTTGGCTTAAATCTAGAGTAGTAAAACAGGAACCAGAGTCCAGTAATCCAAATATTTTTAGACTGAATAAACAAGTTGCGTTTACAGATTATCTTGAATTCTGTTCCGAACAAAAATGTACTGACGTCCTCGCAGACGAAGAATTTAAATTTTTCCTTAATACTTTAGGAAAACTTAGAGTAATGAAAAATATAGTTGAAGTCAATCCAATAAAGGAAACGGCTTCTTTTGCCTTGAAGGGATATGCCCTCAAGAGTTTTGTTAATAATGTTTAAATAATTTATTTATTCTTTTTCATAAGAAAAAAAATGATCAAAATAATCAAAATAATACAAATAATTGTCAAAGGATCTTTATACCAAACCTTTCCTGATGAAGTAACAGTGAATCCTTCTCTTTGCTTCAATCTTGCCTGAAGACTTTCTGTATTTTGAAATTCCTTATTCTTTTGATTTATCAAGTCATTTTGACTAACAATTTTAGTAAGTAACTTTTCCATTCCTGCACGATCTTGGTAAGTAGGAACTTTTCCTGTAAAAGGGAACTTGTCTACATTTTGTTCAGGAACAGTATTATCTGCATAGCGAACTTCTTTTAAAATTTCAACTGCATTTTCTGTAGGTATACCATAGCTCTTTGCAAAGTTAACTATTTTTTCCGGGTCAATTCCTTTCTGAAGAGCAGCATATTTGATTAATTCTTGAAATGCCTTGTTCTTCACAGGAATATTATTTTTTACTACATTATAAGCAAGATCCATCAATACATTTGTACATGCTCCGTGCTCCAAGCATTTATTTAATACATAGTCATCAGGCCCTAAACTATCAGGAGGAGGCATATCACAAACTTGAGGACATGGTCCCATATAAATAGGACTAAGATTTGTTAGTTTAGCTGACTGAGGAAAATCTCCTTTAAGATCTTGAGGAGAATCTTCATCATAGGCATACCAATTTTCTGTACCAACTGACTCACAAACTTGAGGAGAAGATTGTCCTAGATAATTAAATGCTTCACATCTAGTAGCACAAGCAGCAGTAGGAACAGTTCTGCAGTATTTAGCCTTTGCAACTTCACTAAGAAAGTTTTTATTTACCACAGTAAATCCACTAGGATTATAAAAAGTATCATTAAGATATGCCTCGCACTTATCATCCCAGTTTTGACTACAACGTTTACTCATAAATTTCGGGCAGAAGTCTTCTTGAAGATTATTAGCAATACCCTCCTTTGTAAAGAGAGTAATACCGACACACATTTCAGTCGGGTCTACATCCCCCTTGGTTAGAGGATTGCTTTCACCAAAAGTAGCATAGCTCATTTTAATTCTAATAATATATTTCTTTCAAATTAAAGAAATCTTTGAAGTTAATTACTCTAGTATAAAATCGTTAGGAGATCTTAATACACGAGCTTTAGGATTCTCTTGTAAAAGATCCTTAATTATTTCTAATAACATATTTCCCTTGTAGTTCTCAAACATAATTTTTCTTAATTTTATTTTCTCGTTGATAGTAAGAGCATAAGCAAGATTATTATCTTTTTTAGTCTGTATCTTACAGCAAGTAGGAAATTCTCCTGTAAATAAATTGAATAAAAGTATACCATAAGACCATAAATCCGATTTGTAGTTTACGTAAGAGTGTTCATAAATTTCAGGAGCAATGTAACCAGGAGTACCATTTAATCCAGGATCAATTATTTTAGGAATTTCATTAATTATAACAATGTTCTCGAGCTTGATGTCTCTATGAATAATTCCGTTTGAATGTAAATAATTTATCCCGTCAGAAATACCTTGAAGAATTTTCAAATAATCTACTTCTTTATAGTAACAAGAAAGATCTGATTCTCCAAGTTCCATAATCATATAAGACTGATTTTCTTCAGTATAAAAATCAAATACTTTAATAATGTTAGGATGATCAAGGGAACTCAATAAAGTATATTCCTGTAGAAGGAATTGAGAAGTCTTTCTAGCACGAAGAATACCAATATAGGTATCCAGAACAACACTTACACTTCCAAATGCTCCAATGCCAAGTTCCTTGATGTATTTGTATCTCATTCCATTTTTATCATATAAATATTACTTAGTTAAGGTCAAATTCGATTTACTTACCCCAGAATATTGCTCTGTAAATATTTTAAATAAAGGAGATTGATACCTAAATTGGGAATATTAAATTTCAGTATACTCTCTATATTGCCTATATTTTTTATTTATTAATTTTAGTTGTTTCCTGTGTGATGACTCTAAGTCCTTTTTATTTATAAATAAAAAAAAATTCTATAACTAAAAATGCCATCCCCTAAGAAGAAAGTTTATAAAGCTCGCGAGTGCCCAGAAGAATCCCTCAAGGAACATACTATTGCCGATCTTCGAGTTCTTGCTGACAAGCGAGGAGTTGATCATTCTGGTCTCAAGAAGGCTGATTTGGTTAAACTTCTTTGCGATTCAGGTGTAAAGGTTGTCCGAAAGGGTTCTTTTACTGAAAAGAAGTCTCCAAAGGCAAAGAAATCTTCTGCTAAGAAATCTCCTGCTATGAAAAAGTCTCCTAAGAAGGCTTCTGCAAAGAAGTCGCCTAAGACAAAGAAAGCTTCTGCTAAAAAGGCTTCAACGAAGAAGTCCCCAAAGAAGATGAAGAAATCTTCCGCAAAGGTTTCACCTGCAGTTAAGAAAGCTATCGAACGATCTGAATCTACTGCAAAGCATTCTCACAAGAAGTCTCCTGGAAAGAAGCGTGCCTTGACTGCATATAATCTTTTCGTCCAAAAGTGCCACAAGGAAGGTCTTGCTAAAGATATGAAGGAAATCGGAGCACTCTGGCGTAATGCTCACAAGTAAAGCTTAAATAAATAATAATTTTTTAATTTAAAATGGAACAAAAAAGAACTCCTTCAAATTGGGAAGCAAGCTTTCCTCAAGTAAATGGAAACAAATATCATTTAGGAGAATATATGTTAAATAGTCCTCTAGCAAGCACAGACACATTCATTCCAGATGTGTCTGCGTTTAACCAAAATAATTTATTAGAAAGTGTTTTAAGCAACATTAAGTATTATGGGACCTCAGAGGACGATTTAACCGACTATGAAAAAAATATTTTAACATCTGCAGGATATGATTTAAAAAAATTATTTATTTCATAATTTATTTTTTTATTCACAGAATAAAAATGAAAGTAATACTTATATTAGTTATAGCTATATTGATTTTGATTTATATCCTTTATAAGTCTACTCGCAGCAAGGAAAACTTTTCCCCAGTGGTTAAGTCCTTTGGAACTTTTTTAAAGTCCACAAATGCAAATACCTACCAGTCTTCATTGCTCTTCAGAAGTATTAAACCTACTAAAACTCGACCTATGCCTAGTTTTTATCCAGATCCAAGTAAATTAGATGATTATAAAAGTTATCTTTCCGATATTGGTACACAGGGAATATGTGGTAGTTGTTGGGCTTGGGCTTCAGTAGGGGTACTTTCTGATAGGTATTCTTTACTTTCGGATAAAAAAATCAAAGTAAATCTTAGTCCGGAAAAAGTAATCTCCTGTACATTTAACTTTGACCTGTTGAAAGACAAAGATCTGAATTTACTTTGGAGTAATCGTAAGACAGAAAGTCAGAAAATAATTAAAGATAGCAATCTGGGCTGCAGTGGTAATGATTTGTATTCTGCAGCAAGGGAGTTATTTATTTTTGGAACTACTAGTATGAAATGTACTCCGTATACATTAACAAAGTCAATGGATGCTCCGAAATGTTCTGATTTACTGGGAGAAGATTTCGATCTCTGTGTAGATGGAACTGCAGCAAGAATTTTTTCTGCTGATGATATTTATTCTTTAGAAAAAAATGAAGAATATATTATGCTTGAGATTTTTAGATACGGGCCAGTATCTGCAGGAATGTTAGTTTTTAAGAATTTTTTACATGACTATGATGGAAAAACAATTTATACCGGGCCAGTTAATAAAAAAGAATCTCCAGCAGGAGGACACGCAGTAAGAATAGTAGGTTGGGGAGAAGAAAACGGAGTAAAATATTGGATTATAGCTAACAGTTGGGGTATAGAATGGGGAATGAATGGATATTTCAGAATGCAAAGAATGATGCCTGAATGTCAGCTTGAAGACAACGTCGTTACAATGAAACCGAGAATTCAAAATACCAAGTATACTCAAACATTGGATGCAGTAAAACCAATTGATCTTGTATTAAAGAAGTTTTCTCAGCATGAACTTGACCCCAAGACTATGTTGTATTTCTCTGCAGACAAAAAAGTAAATCAAAAAGGAATTAAAGCATTGGAAGGTAACGTTTCGACGCCTGACAATGATTATACGGATGAGAGTGAGTTCTGGCTCGGGGATAAATTTATCTAAAATTATAAATTTAACAATATTAAATGTCTTCCTTTCAAATAAGAAATGAATTAGCGTCTGGCTATCAGTCCATAGCAGGAATGGCCGGTGTTTTAAATGCTGCAAGTAGTGTATCTAGTTCAGGCTCAAGTACAGCCGATTTTATAGTATCTCCAAATGGTTTTTATACTACTATTGGAGCAGCTCTTGATGCAGCTTCTAAAGATACGAGTTCTATCCAAACTATTTATGTTTCTCCTGGAAGTTATAATGAATATATATTAATTCCAAATAATATAGTTTTAATGGGACCGGAATCATTTCCTCCTGTAGTAACAGTTACAGGATTAACAACAATTAGTAACAACACAACAAGAATACAAAATGTTAATTTAACAACTATTACTTGTAACCCGAATATTTCTTTATCAGATGTTTCATTTTCTAATTGCGTGTTTCTTTCAGGAGTAACTTTACCTAGTTCTCAAGCTCAGACCGATATATCTTTAAGATTTCATAATTGTATTTTTAGAGGATCTGTTTTCTCGACTGAATTGGCTTGTGAATTTAATGACTGTGTTGTTGTTAATACTGTTAATTTTACTATCACTTGTTCAGCAGTTAATACTGCTCCTGTTTTTGCAGTACTTAATGACTGTATTTTTAAGGCACCAATTAATATTGTAGGAGATGGCCCTACTGTTACGGTTAATTTTTACAATACAATAGTTTCCGTTTTGAACTCCGTAGGAATACATATTAACACAGGAGCAGCTACTTTTTTTGAAAACAATATTATTGAAAGTCTTAAACTCGAAGACATTCCTGCAAGTTTAGCAGGAGTTGCAGTTCTTAATATGGTTAATTCAACAGTAATTTCCGGAACAGCAACTTGCGTTGTTACTACTAACACAGCAACTATTACAGGAGCAAATAATTCCTTTTCATCTACAAACTTAAACATATTTGGATCGGGTATTACCTATTCTACAAATCAAGTAGAAATGAGTCCTATTTTAATACAAGGAACATTAACAACCTCAGGATCTATAACATCAGGTTCAAGTATTTCGGCAGGAACAACTCTTTCTTCTACTGGTAATATTACTTCAGGAGGAAATATTTCTTCTACTGGTAATATTTCGGCAGGAACAACTCTTTCTTCTACTGGTAATATTACTTCAGGAGGAAATATTTCTTCTACTGGAACGGTAACTTCAGGAACTAATATTATATCTTCCTTTATTGTAAGCTCGCAAATTGATGTTCAATTGAGTAATACCTTTAGTGTACCTGTTCCATTTACAATCGGAGGATCTGCTGGATTTTGGCAGTCATTTGCACAAGGTCCAAATAGAGGAGCTCAAACTATAGTAGCAAATAATACTACCGGAATGTTTCAAAACACAGGTCCTGGAGCATATTTTAATGTGTATGCTCAAGTGGTTTATCTTTATCCTAATGGTATTCAATCTTCTAATAGTCAAAATGAATTTAATATATATGCTGGAGTATCTTCTACTGTAATTGCCTTAAATACAATTCCTGTAGTTGGTACAAATATGTTATCTCAATTTACTAAAACAAAGGTTGGTCAAGCAACACAATGGAATGGTCATGAGACTTATATTCTAAATTTTGCAATGTATTTTCCTGCAAATTATTATTTCTGGTTATCTGGAATGGCAATTACAAATGCTGGAACAGGACCTAGTGGATTACTAGCAATAGGAGATAATCTAAATAGATATCTTTCAACTCTTACTTTTACACAAATAGTTTAAAGACTAAAAAACTTTTATTAAATATGATTTTACTTTGTGGTAAAAAACGTTCCGGGAGAACTACTCTTGCCGGATATTTAGTTCAAAAGTACAATGTAAAAGAATTCCGTATTTCTGATCCTGTGCTAGAACATGTTTGTTATTTTTATAATTTAAGTTACTCTCAAGTCCATATTGATAAGGATGTGTATGATAAAAGATGGAATGCTACTCCGAGACAATTAATGCAGCGAACTGTAAAATTGTTTCATAAAAATTATTTTATTAACCTGTTGAAACAAAAAATAAAACACGAAAAAGGTATAATTTTAATCTCTGATTTATCTTATCAGCACGAGATCGATGCTTTCCCAAATTCCCTAGTAGTAAAGCTGGAACGAGAAAGAGATTATGTGTTTGATCCAGAAGATAATCAAGAGTTGAAGGCTGACTTCGTGCTACAAAATAATGAAGACCTTGAACTGTTACAAGAAAAATTTGATAATATTATTGCTGTGCTCTCTTGCAAAACCCCATGACCTGTTATTTTTTAATCGAATTAAAAAAATATAGTTGAAACAAACTCCAAATGATATTTCTCGTAGGTAAGTCATAACTCCAAATGATATTTCTCGTAGGTAAGTCTTACTCCGGAAAGAGTACTCTGTGTAAACATATAACACAAAAGTACAAAGTAAAGTGCACAAGAATATTAGGTACTTTAGAAAAGTTTCCCGAGTTAAATGTATTGGTGATATCAGGATTTGACTTTCGTCAAGTAGTAATTAAACTAGAAAGAGAAGAAACTAAGGCTAAAGATCTCAAGACAGACTTTGTTATAACAAATAATGATGATGTGGATGCCTTACATGAAAAATTCGACAAGATCATAGAGATACTAACATTCCAGCAGGGATTAGACTGAAAAATTAGTTAAATTAAAAATTGAAAACTTTGAAAAATGTAGTTTTTACAGTCTCTGGGATTGCTCGGAAAAAAGTTAGAAAAATATAAAGTCTGGGTGGTTATCCAGCCGATTTTAATAGGGAAAAAATTTAAGTCTTTGTTTTACTTGGAGACTATTAAAAATAATATTTATTTTAATCAAAAATGAAAATTGAAAACTTTGAAAAATGTAGTTTTTACAGTCTTAAGTTTAACTCGGAAAAAAGTCTAAAAAATGTAAAGTCTGTGTAGGTATCCATCTCTTTTTAATAGGAAAAAATTATCAGTGTAACATCCACTCGAAGACTATTAAATTAAATATTATTTTTAATCAAAATTAAAAATTGAAAACTTTGAAAAATGTAGTTTTTACAGTCTTACTTAACACTCGGGAAAAAGTTAGAAAAACCTAAAGTCTGGGTGGTTATCCATCCCAAAATAAATAGGAAAAATTATCAGTCTATTATCCACTTGGAGACTATTAAATTAAATATTATTTTTAATGAAAATTAAAAATTGAAAACTTTGAAAAATCTATTTTTACAGTCTATGGGACTACTCGGGAAAAAGTTGGAAAAACCTAAAGTCTCTTTTCACTCGGAACCTAAAATTTAAGTATTAACCCAGAGGAAGAATTTTTACCAAGACAAAAATCCTCAACAGAGTTTTCTGCTCTTACTTTTTACCTGAAACTTTCTCCAACTTTTTTAAGATCTGTGTGAAAAACTTTTTCCCCATAAAAAGAGTTTTTCACTTGTGGTTGGTTATACTCGGAAGTTAGAATTTTCTCGAGTAAAATCTAACCACAAATGTAAAACTGGCCTACATTTTCAGTCTTGTTTTATTCTGACCTAAAAAATTTAAATGTGATCTTCAGAGGAAGAAATTTTTCAAAGACAAAAATCCGCAATAGAATTTCTGCTCTTACTTTTTACCCAAAACTTTTGGTGAAAACTTTAAGGGTCTATGTAAAAACTTTTTTCCCCAGAAAAAAGATTTTCACTTGTGGTTGGCTATACTCGGAAGTTAAATTTTTCTCAAGTAAAAATCAAGTACAAATGTAAAACTGGCCTATATTTTCAGTCTCTCTTGACCTTGCTCTATTTATTTTATTAAAAATAAATGAATTTACTCTTCTTCTGACTTACGAGGAGATTTCTTAGTTCGTTTCTTCTTGCGAGATCGCTTATTCTTTGTCAAATACAAAGAGTTTATTGTAATTGGTCTACAGTACTTCTTATAAATGTCTTCGGGCATACCCGACTTACTTATCTGTAATCTTGTAGTTGTTCTTAATTTCACTTCATAAGGTCCGGCTGAGAATTCTCCGTCTTCATTTAATTTGTCTCTTACCTGATCTTTTATTTCTTCTTCTCGTTCTTCCAATTCTTTTATCTGGTCTTTTATGTTAAACCACTCTGCGAGAAGAGCTTCGTTTGCCATTTAAATGAATTAAATTTAATATTTTTAAATTAAATTTAAAATGGGTGTATTAGGCTTCTTTCGAAATTTTATTCTTCGATATGAGTTCTTCTTTAGTCTAAAAAAGAATGAAAGATCTCCTGTAAAGAATGACTGGGTAATGCTAGATGGTAATAGTATTTATCATCCTTGTTTTCAAACTGTAGTTAATCCGGTAATTCCTCCGAGACAAATGAGAAACTATGTTCCACCTCCTCCTGCAACTGAAGATGATGTTATAGATGAGATTCTTTGTAAGTTTGAAGAATTGGTTTATGTTTTAAATCCTCAAGTAGGACTTTACATTGCAACTGATTCTGTAGCTGGACTTTCTAAATGCTCACAGCAAAGAAAAAGACGATTTAAACCTTCTCCTGATAATGGAAAACTTTCAAGTACTATTATCTCTTGCGGAACTACTTTCATATTGAAGTTAGACAGAAGAATTGATGAATGGATTACGGAAAAGAAGAAGGGTGTTTATAAACATTTAAAAATAATTCACGACTCGAGTACTTGTATAGGAGAAGCTGAACATTCCTTGATACATTTTATGAAGAAAAATTTAAATCTTACTTATACTATTGTCTCGCCTGATGCTGATATAATATTTCTTTCATTAGGAGTGAAGAATAATAATATTTACGTTTATCGAGAAAATATATTCAGAGAATTTAATGCTGATTTCTTCTTGGTTGATATTAACAAATTTAGAAACTGTATTGCAGATACACTGAAAATGAAGAAGATTTATGATAATGATTTCATTGCCTATTGTTTTTTCATAGGAAATGATTTTCTCCCTACTGTGCCTAGCTTGAATATATCAAACACTGGTATAGATCAACTATTCTACAATTATTCGAATTTAATTTCCAATTTTGGATACATTACAAATAAGAATTTAGAATTTAATAAATCAAATATGAAAGAATTTTTAAGAATTATGGCTGAAAATGAAGACTCAAGTATACTCGATAATTATAAGAAGTGTCCACCCAAGTGGCCAAATACAATTTTAGAAAAGAATATTAATAATATAAAAAATTATAAAAAAGAATTTATGGAAATAAAATTTGCCGGAGTAGATCCAAAGGTAGTAGCTCATGAGTATCTTCTCGGGATGATTTTTGTCTTGAAATATTATATCGATAAAATACCAAGTTGGACTTGGTGTTATCCTTTTCACTATGCTCCGTTTTTTTCCGTTCTGTATGAACACTTTGACACATTTGAATTCAAAGGATTTGAAAATTCCGAACCTTTGTCTTGTTTCGAACAATTAGTTGCTGTATTACCCGGACACTTAAATCATCTCTTGCCTGTTGGATTAAGATGGTTAAATTCTTCCCCTGAAAGCAGTATTATAGATATGTTTCCTATTGAATTTGAAACAGATTATGAAGGTAAACGTCAAGAATACGAAGGTATTGTAAAACTTCCGGTCTGTGACCCAGAAAGAATTAAAAAAGCAGTAAGAAGTTGTGTCTTAAAGTACAATATTAAATTTACTGAGCCTAAAATCTATAATTAATATTATATTTTTAAAAATATAATTTATTTTAATTAAAAAATGTTTGTTTTAAAAAACTCTAAAAACAATAATTATTATTTCTTTTCGAGAAACGAAATACCCATTTTTCTTAGAAAAGAATTAGATAAAAGAGGAGTTTATTCTTGCGTGTGCATCACAAATGATGAACTTGCTATAGTAAAAAATAAAATCATTCTAGCAAATGAACTCTCTGATCTTTTGTCAAAGGGGTCCCTTAAAGAAGTTACCGGAGTGAAATTCAACGAAGGATTATTTTATGATATTTATTTAGACTTACTCAAAAGTTATATTGAGGATGTTTAGTTTGATATCCCTTATATGGAGCTACTCCGAGACCTTCACTATATAATCCTCTAGAATCTAAACCAATACCAAAAAACGGAGCATGGTCTATTAAATCACCTTGAGGAGGTAAATAATCTATATCTATATCAGTAATATCTTCAGCATAACGTTTATTAACTTGAGGAAAGGTAACACTTTCCTGCGCCCAATGATTCATATCATAAGCTCTTGGTATAATAACAGGAGCAATTAAAATTTGAGGGTTAACTCCCACATTAGGATAATAATATTGAATACCTCTAGTAAATGTAGTTAACTGAGGTTGATCCCAAGATCCTTCTTTTACCGCACTTTCAGGTTGAGGATAAGGAGAAGGTTCTTGATCATATTTAGCTAAAGGCCATTCTATAACGGCATGACTACTAGTAGATCTCTTTTTTACTTCTGCAGGAAGATCTTTAGGGAAATTATAATCTCCTTCAGGCCAAGATTTACGTTCTTGAGTATGATTATATCCGAAAGAATTTTGATAAGGTAAATACTTGATGTTGTGCTTGGGATTCGGCAATTGCAAATTACCATTTAATTTAACCCAATCTTGATTGTAGTTACTGGGAACTTGGTAATTTCCATTCAGTCTCTGATAAGAATCCATTTTAACATAATGAAATAAAACAAAATTAATTAACTAATGTGTAACCCGAAACGGCCCAAGACTAAAAAATAGATTTCAAAGTAAGACTACTCTGAAAAAATAACTTCCGAATAGAAAACAGCAAGAGAAAAAATTCTTCATGTAACCCCCAGAATTGAAATTTTATATTCAAAAGGGATTAAGACTTAAAATTATTAAAAAATTTATATCTATCTGAAATCCACTCGAGAAAAATCACATAGTGTGTATTTAACCTTAAAAAATGAAGTTCTGAAAAGAGCAAAAAAAATATTTCCTATTGCCTCCGATTTTTTTGAAGGAAAAGTTTGAACACCCTCAAAAACCTAAAAACAGAGCAATGTGATATTCTCTCGGAAAAAATTTTCTCCTCCGGATTTTTGTCTTTGAACGTTATTTTGTACTTATTTTTTACTAGAGTAAAAAATTCTTCCTGTAAAACAAATACCTAAATTTTTATTTGTATCTGGTAGTTACTCGAAAAAATACTAAAAAATTTATATCTATTTGATTTCCACTCGAGAAAAATACTATAGTGTGATGTTAACCTCAAAAAATGAAGTTCTGAAAAGAGCAAAAAAAATATTTCCTATCGCCTCCGATTTTTTTGAAGGAAAAGTTTGAACACCCTCAAAAAACTAAAAACAGAGCAATGTAAAGACTACTAGAGATTTTTTTCTCCTCCGGATTTTTGTCTTTGAACGTCATTTTGTACTTATTTTTTACTAGAGTAAAAAATTCTTCTTCTTGAATGTAATATAAAAAATGTTAATGTAATTGATGTTTAACTTCAGGTTTTTTCCTCAGTCTGCTTTTTACTCGGAGACTATTAAAAATAATATTAAAATTGAAAACTTTGAAAAATGTAGTTTTCTTAGTCTTGTTTTCCACTCGGAAAAAAGTCGGAAAACCCTAAAGTCTGGGTAGGTATCCATCCGATTTTAATAGGGAAAAATTATTAGTCTAAAATCCACTCGGAGACTATTAAAAATAATATTATTTTTAATTAAAATCAAAAATTGAAAACTTTGAAAAATGTAGTTTTTACAGTCTATGTGATCACTCGGGAAAAACTCTTAAAAATGTAAAGTCTGGGTAGGTATCCATCCCGTTTTAATAGGGAAAAATTCTGAGTCTTACTTTTACTTGAGAACTATTAAAAATAATATTTATTTTATTCAAAATTAAAAATTGAAAACTTTGAAAAATCCATTTTTCTCAGTCTTGTTTTTCACTCGGGAAAAAGTTGGAAAACCTTAAAGTCTGGGTAGGTATCCATCCGATTTTAATAGGGAAAAATTCTGAGTCTCATGTTTACATAGAGAATATTAAAAATAATATTTATTTTATTCAAAATTAAAAATTGAAAACTTTGAAAAAT
>Ga0194135_10000280_pt1 | contig 29427 bp, 25 predicted proteins | sample LitLau_LLRF_2013_FD_134024 | JGI IMG/M metagenome (GOLD analysis project Ga0194135, IMG submission 134024) | Freshwater sediment microbial communities in response to fracking from North America - Little Laurel Run_MetaG_LLRF_2013 (version 2) | ecosystem: Environmental > Aquatic > Freshwater >... | reverse complement strand
AGCGTTGACTTCCCCACACCAGGTGTCCCTTTACAAACCACACAACCCCAATTATACTACTACTAATCCTTCCGAAACAAACCTATCAATAAATTCATAACAAAACATTTCAACTGGTATCAATTATTATCATCTTACCGACAATCAAGATATTCGGAAGCGTCCTCATATTGCTCAATTGCTCCTTTATTAACGCCTTTCCTCTTTCCAGTTAATCAACAATTAACTCTTTCAACCTTCACTTCAATTGTTCCCTTATTGAAGACCCACAGACAAACAATCTGTAATTAAATAAATCTGCAATCTTGCAATATGCGTCGCAATTCGCAAGTGAAAGGATTGCCACTGCATAAAAGTAATTCGCATTCGCTTGATGCAAAGCAAAGAGAGAGAGCATGGACGAGAGAGCACCTTGTTATTCTTTCGTACAGCCGCGGATTCTTTTTCTCACCAACCACACTCGACTCGTCGTCGATCTGCTTTGTCAACAACAACACACTCTTCTCTGCACTCAACAACTCCTTCCCGTGGTCCCTTTTATACCTTTTATCTCTTATCAAAATCGAAATGGATTTGAAACCTCTTCCCTTCATTTCATCATCACCAATATCATCGCATTCATGGACTTGGAGGAAACGTTCAGAGTTTGAAATCGGCCGTGCCACAACAAGAACGAATTGCATGGAAAACGAATCGAGATTCTTGCGTCATAATAAAAGTAAGTAAGATCCCACCACCTAGTGTTAGACGAATCAGGTGGATTGCTAACTTTTCTGTTTACATTTGGCAGTTGGGGTGATAGGGAGCAGTAAGACACGGACACTTCCACGGAGTAGTATATAAACAGCGAAGAATTGAGTGACTCTGCCCTCGAAGGATATTATATAGACAACTTTCCGGCCGATATATACTTTATAGAGTATAGAGGAAGGTCGATGATAATTCCAGTCGGTGGGGAAAGTCGACTACTACTATAGAGAGAGAGAGAGAGAGTGTAGCGAAAACTTCTGGAGAAAGTGTTTCGCACATATATATATCTATATACAATCTGGTGGTTGTGTTGTGTGTTGGAAGTTTGGAAGTGTAGAAGTCTTTTTGGAAGTCTTGGAAGAATCATCATCTGACGAAGAAGCAAACAAACCTCGCCTTCTTCAGTGTTGACCTGTCAAGTATTATTCACACGCAGCGGGGTCGCTGGATATTTATTGTTGCTGAAGAAGAAGAACTGGAGGAAATATAAGAAGGAGACTTTTATTGAGGGAGTTCTCCAGAAAAGTAGGAACTGATGCTGTTTTTTGACTAATCTGGAGAGATAAGGAATAGCTGATTGTTACTTCTTCAGACGTGATAGAGGCTTTGACATTGACAGGAGTGTGACGCGTCGACGCGTGTAAACCAGTTATATAACAAGGATTGGATATTTAGGTAAGTTTGTTAATTTATGAATGAAAAATAGTAAATTGCAGTGTAATTTGTTTGTCCTAAGTGTTTTAGCTTGGATCTCATGCAACTGTATAGTATGAAAGTAGGAATCCCGTGTGTGTTTACTGCATATGAGTTGCGGTTGATAAACTAGCTTTAATTTTTAAATCGAATTATGCGAAGGAGATTTAAACTCGGTTGTATGATCAATTCGATCTGGAAGTTTATGTTATGAATCATTATAGAGAGCGAAGGAATGTATGAATCATTATTGGAACAGGATAGCTAATAACAGGAAACATAAAGATAAGAGATAAGAAGTTAAATCGCCATATCGAGTGTCACTCAACTACTAGTCACAGACACGAGGAAAGATGTGTGTCGATATTGTGTGAATTTAAATAGAAGATTCTTTAGACGAATTCAGAGCACAGACTACCCAGTTGAAAATCAATGACTATTGTTTAATTTATATGTTATAAATCAATTCGTACTAAATAGGTTCCTGGTATGCTTACACATACATGTATATGTTACTTTTCATAATGCTAATTACATTGTGCTGAGGGTGTAGGCAACTGTCGCAAGCAGTCATTAATGCTTCAGAATCTTAACAGTGCAAATTAGGCTATTAGTTTATTACTAATTCTGTTTCGAAGCTAGGTGAAGCAGTAATACCGACCTAATTCTTCCATCCGCTAAAGATAACCACTCTAGGCACTCAAGAAGACAGTTTACAAGTGTGGCTAGCAAGTCTGGCTAGTTTGGGTGAGTCCATACAAAATATGTGGAATATGAATATGGAAAAGAGTGATAATGCTAAACCTGCTGGATTTTCTGAGTAGATTTTATTTGTACGGGTTATTATAATTTTAGTAGAAATGTGTGTTGACTCAGGTTGTCAGTAGACTGGGTTATGTAGAGACAGCGTAAGCAAAGAAAAATTGAGAAACTGATACTACTGAAACTTATAGTGGGCGTTATTTGACAGTGAATTTGATAGTCGATATTTAGAAGTTGAATCCTTCTCTTTAGATAAAACAGAGTGATCCAAGGATCGCGATGGGAAAGAGAATATTATTTATATGTTGAATGTTGAAATGATAGTCTGATAATGAATCAGTCTCATCACACTATTCATTGGCCGTATAATTGACTGATTATTGTGAGTTCTTCATACAAACTTCCATAACGGCTTGTAAAAGTATTATATTGGCTCTCATACTTGGGTTCGTGTTCACTCATACACATTACTCTTATTATTGCATTATTTATTGTCTCCATACAGCCTCAGTTGTCTGTCTCTTTTTCATGCTTGATGTTGGTTGTACTATATAATATTGTCAATCTTTTATAATTGCTGTTCTGAGTGTCACAGGCTACAGGCTAAGGCCATCGTGGTATCGTGTTTTGTGATTGAAAAAGTTCACGCAATTGAAATGTGAAGTGAATGTTAATAATTTCCATGAGATGTGGTCAATTTGAACAGCTTCGCTTGGTTTGTTAAGTCGAATCTAACACTTCAAACTTCGGTTATTACGAGTGAAAAATTTATTTGTGTTATTTCTGCAATATTTATTTTAAAATGTTTTTGTTTTATTTTGTACTTCAGGTGGAAACCTTCTATTCTACATTTAAAAACACTTGAATACTTCAAAAGACAATCAATTTCTAGCAACGAAGTGCAAAAAGGCTACTCCAGAATATGGCAACCGGACAGACAATAAGTGATCGGCTGTTGGCAGCTAGGCATTCCTTAGCAGGTCAAGGACTAGCAAAGGCAGTCTGCAAAGCAACAACAGAGGAGCTGATTCCACCAAAAAAGAAACACTTGGATTGTAAGTGTCGAACTTGTAGAATTGTGGCTTCAAACGTATTTTACTCTTATAAATATAAATTAAACTGTTTACAGATCTTATACACTGTACAAACGAGCCAAATGTCTCAATACTTCAGTTGGCTAACTTTCTGTTGGAAAGGTCTCAGAACTCTAACTGGGTGGTGGTTTTAAAATCACTTGTAACAACTCATCATTTGATGTGTTACGGCAATGAGGTACAAACAAAACAGAACGATATTGTGAAGAACAGAAGAACATTGTGAATTTGAAGTCTTCATTTATGTCTTAATTGATTTTATATAGAGATTTACGCAGTATTTGGCTTCCAGCAATTGTACATTTCAATTGTCTTCTTTCTTAGATAAAGCTAATCCGCAGGGTAAGACTAATATATACATTGAATCATTGGTAATGGTAATAAAATATGTGTTTATAATTGTTTCATACAAAAGTTGCTACCGGACCGAGACTTGGTAATTTTTCGATTCTCTGAAATTCGTAGTTGTTTTTATGTAGTAAAGAGTGAGAGAGGTCTTTAACATTGATTTTACTTTGATTGATTTTGATTAACCAAACCTTTAGTTTAAGCATGGATTTTATTTTCAAGCAAATATTTTATGGTATTTTATTTTATATGTTTCGCATGGGTCTATTGATCAGTATTTAATGTGTCACGAAAGTATCCAGAAATAGCATAAATTGCACGTATTCTGTTGTAGGACACAAATTAACTTGTCTGTACATACTTGCATGAACAATGAATATGTAAAACAGGTACCGTTAAGGTTGATAGTAATTAACTATTATGTTGTTACCCTTATCAGGTTATGAAGTCTCGCCATTCATTCGCAGATATGCAAGATATATTAATGAAAAAGCATTGTCCTACAGAACTATGGCATTTGATTTTTGTAAAGTCAAAAGAGGGTACGGTCATAATCGTTTACATATTTTTTAGACGTATGGTGAACTAATGATAGAACAAACAATTTTTCTAACAGCAAGGAAGATGGAACACTGCGAACAATGGGAACTGATCCTCTATTAAAAACATTTCCTGTGCTGCAGACTCAAATGGATTCATTGTTGGAGGTAGACCCTTCAGCTGATGATATACACCGCAACTCGTTAATGAGAGTCGCATTCTCTCTCCTTTTCCGCGACTTGATCAGGCTATTTGCAACTTATAATGACGCTGTTATCAACCTGTTGGAAAAGTACTTTACTATGAATAAGAAGAATGCACGCGAAGCGCTTGACTTTTACAAGAAATTTCTAACTCGAATGGACAAAGTTTCAGACTTCTTAAAGGTATAAGACAAAATAGTAATCTAAAATTATTAATTATTTGAAAAATGTTGTGATGAGAAAGTTATCCCTGGCTGATTAATTTGATGTGAATTAATACTGAATATTTAGAAACTAATCATGCATATGTATACTAACTAAAGTAATTTTGAACGATGTGTTTAAAGATGTTGGATTGTGTATTGTAGGTTGCCGAAGCAGTGGGTATCGACAAAGGTGAAATTCCAGACTTAACAAAGGCCCCTAGCTCATTACTTGAAGCTCTGGAACAACATCTTGCAACTTTGGAAGGGAAAAAACTTAATTCATCCTCAAAGCAAAACTCAGTTGATGTTTCCTCCTTCAGTTCAACATCTACTGCTTTTATTGCTTCGGATGAGAAACAAAAAATTTTAGCCGAAGAAGAGGCTGCACTCAATCAGTTTAAAGAACAAAAAATTGGTATGTATTACTCATCATTTTCTTATTAATCATTGTATTTGTTATTAGAAGTGTTATACTGCCTTCTTTAGAATTTCCTACCGACACAAGTAATCCATCAAATCCATTCCTGGCTGCCGCTCCACAACAGACCTCACAAAATCAGCAGATTCTAGACCTTTTCTCTGCTCCACCTGCACAAAATCAAGGAGGCAAGCAGTCTGCTTTGGATGATCTTCTTTCATTAGGCCTGGGATCATCGAATGGTACCAATGGAACGACGACAAACGGGACTAACGCGTTTGGTGCATCAGCACCCGTAACCTCTTCAAATCCATTCGCAGATATGTTTTCTTCTCCTGCTGCAAAACCTATGGGATTCGGTGGGAATGGCTTTGGGGCCCAAATGGGAATGAATAGTGGAATGAATATGGGAATGGGAGCACCTCAACAACAACAGTTTTTTCAACAACCGACAATTCAACAACCTTTTGGAGCAAATAATATGAATTCTGTTTTCGGATCCAATAATGATCAAGGTTAGTTTATAAAATATTGCAAACTAATACTACTGCTAGTTGTTTTATTCTGTTTTTAAACTCAACAATAGCTTGTCACATAGCTTTTTCCCATCAACTTGACTTATCCTGCAAAGAGGTTTTGAAATCCTGTTAATATTACTTATATATTTACTACATGCGTACTGTAGCATTGTAAGAGAAAAATCAGCACTGAACCAAGAATGTGAAAAATTCATTCATTCCAAATTCTAAGAGTTACAAGACGAATGCCTCGAAGATTAATTTCTAAAATTTCATGCAGCAGCGGAGGGTGCCCCACCACCACCACCACCCTCAACCCCTCAAACATTCACAAAACAACCTCAACAACAGCAGTCAGGTAGTTTTGAAACCCTTTCAAGACGGGAATTGCTGTGGAATATAATGCAATCGTACTTTGTAGCTACTTCTCGGCATGATAAGCTATATTCTTGCACAAAGCTGTTCAACTCAGAATACCTTAGCTGAAGTAATAAGTGTATAGTATACGCACTGCAAATAAGTTTGTAAAAACGGTTTAAGAGTAATATTGTACTTAAAGCTGCCTGATTGCCTTCATTAGAATATAGATTGACAAGCGGCCGAAATTATTTGTCGTCTTATTAGCACGTAGATACAATTTGACGCTTTTTACTCAAGCAATACGTCACCAGAGAATGGCTGCCATGAATTGATGTTCACAGCCTGCCATTTTCTATTATTTAGTGTCGCCTACTTTTTGTTTGTAGTTGACTTTTTTGGCTCAATACTGACACCTCAGCAATCTGGCGCAGGTCAGGCAGGAGTTCAACAACCAGCAGCAGGAGCAGGCGGTGCTGCGAAGCCCTTATTTACTGGTGACTTGGATGCGTCCTTGGCATCCCTGGCAGATTCGTTGACAATGAAATCTAACTGGTCACCCTCTCCTGCCAAAACATCTAAAGGAGCAACAGCTAACACTGCTGTAAGTGATACATGATTTTCTAGTGTACTGTGGATGAATTATGCTGTGACATACGTTACGTGAGTACGTTCGCACTAATGACTTGTCATCTGTATGTCTTTCTCTTTAATGTCTGACCATTTTCGGAAATGAAGCCTTAAACTTCTAAACTTTCGTGAAGTCCTGTTTGTGCGTATCTAACTGTCCGATAAGGTTAATATTAATATCATAACAGAACTTCAATACTACTTCGTTGAAGCCACAGTTTGATGGACAATACTACATTCAGTTTTGCTTTTTACTGTATTAAGTTTTCTCATCTTGGTGGAGTTCACAGTTAAAATAATAATACCATTTTTATCTTGCAGGGGAGATTGTTTTAAGACAAAATCAACCTAGAATACAAATGAACAAAAAAGGACTGCAAACGAAATTCAACTTCAACCCCTGAGATACTGTATTGATGACGACAACTATTGGATAACTGATGCAAAATCACAAAAATATAATATATGCTGTGCTATATTTAAATTAAATTAGATTTACGTAATCCGGTTTTTTTCGCTTTATGTAATCTCTAAACATCTCCCACACAGGTTGATAACATATTCATAATTGCCATGATTTTAGCTTAAGAAAGTACATAGACAACAATGATCTGACAATGAGGTATACTGGATGTAAAATAATGTAGTGTTAAATGTAATAATGAGTCAGGGTAGGGTTGTGTGAGAGATAGCAAGCTTGTTTTTGTGCTGAAAAGACTTAATTTTGAACGAGAACCTATTAGGGATGGTGCTTGCTTTTCAGGTTTTATTAGTGAATAGCAAGTCATTCTAGAGTAGTGGTAACAAGATAAAATGGACTGTGCAAGAGTGCAAGATACACTTACAGCAATTTTATTAGTGGTTTGATGTTAGCTACTGTAACCCAATTGAATCGTTACTATCTTCTGTTATAAAATGAACGAGCCAGCAAAAGCATATTCAAGCGAATTGGTTCGTCGCAAAGACTTCGTAAGTCTGAAACAGAAATTTAAGATAGCTACGCTACGGAACTAAACTTCTCTTGTAACTTGAAGTCTTGAAACATCAAGTTGTTATTTAGATTATAGAAGGCACTATTTAACATCGCGTGAAATTACAACATTACATTCCACAAGGTGGTTAAACAATAGGGAAGATGAATTAATTTAGTAATTTAGCTATCATGAAAGGGTTAAATAATTTACCTCATCAAAAGGAAAACACCTTTCATTCTGCCTTTAGAGTTTGGAAAGAAAAAATATATTATATATCTATGTAACTAAATAGTATAAATATATAGTTCGTGAAATGCGGGAGTGAATCTTGAATGTGAAGAAGTACACGTACTGGAAACTGGAATATCTACATTGAGTCGGACCATCGCAAATTAGTTATAACGAGTAATGATAATGTCAAGAAGAAAACATTGAAATCAGTACTATGGGTAAAATAATCGTGTAATAGTATTTTTGGAGCGTTGCGTTAGAGTGTCCGATATCTACCGCTTGATTTATTCCTAAGCTAATTTATATTTGATTGTATAATGTATCATGCGTTGATTATCACGCCTTATATCATATTTTGAAGCATACTTGTGACGAGAGAGTAAAATTGTTAAGGTATTTATAAATAGATCTTATTGTGTGATATAATTTATTCCCGAGTCACAGAAAAGTTAAGTGTTAGTTAACGTAGCATAAAAAATCCAGCTTTACTTGTTTTTATGTTAATGTTACACAATCAAAAGATGGCCATGGAGCTTCAATAGTAAAATGATTTCAACTCTGCAATCTAGCAGTGTTCAAATAAGTAGCACCTCAATAAACAAGAACACTCAAGTTAAAAAAATGGAAATTCTCGAGAATCTTGATTTCATTTATTCACTTGCGTCTGAATTCACTAGCTGAAGGTAGCTTATCACATGAACAGTTTATCTGTGACTTCTTTTCTTACCGGTAAGTGGTTATACAAGAGATTAATATCAGCGAAAATGTGTTGAGGGATACCACTTAAATTTTTGAACGATTCTTCTCGAATTTGGACTTCTCGAAGTACGAAATCATTTCCAACTTCATAGTGAAATCGCGTGTCGCAAACTTTTGCCATGACGTGATCCACTCTCAAGAAATACCGGTGTAAAATGAAGAATCCTGACGGCATAACTCTCTGTAATTTTTGTACAGTGTCGTAATGCAAATAATTCAATATTCAACCATACAGAATTTGCAGTATCATTTGCAGTAGCTTACAATTTTAATTGTCAAATTAGAAATCCCATTATCGTGCAGCTCATCTTCAAACATTGGTATTTCATCGAAAAACAAAATTTGTTCTTTCACCATGAGTTTCTGTAAGTTCAATTTTTCTTCACAGGACACAACCTTTGGCTCCATGCCGTCCTTTCTTTTCAGTGTGCCTTGGTAGTCAGTTGTGAAAGTCCAATTAAAATCATGATGAATTTCTTTGGGCAGTCCCATTTCTGTTCTATAAAAATATGACAAAGAGAACCTCAGTCATCCGCTGGTCAATACATTTAAAGAACTGTGGAATGCGGATTGAAATATAATTCCATGCTATGACTCTTAATCAAACGTACTTCGAAGCCTGCCAAGCTTCTGCACACGCAACTCGTACAGATTCAGTATCTTGTGTTGTCATCAACTTCATAGCGTCTAAAGTATTGAACATCAAAACGAAACCAGTAGGCTTGTACTCGAGATGAAGAATATTGTCTGGGAAAACCATTTCCGGGTAATGTTTCAAATCCAGCTCGTTTGAATATCTAAAATACAAGTACAAAAGCTCCTTGTCAGTAACAAAGGTTTATACGGGTAAAATCTGATTTCATACTACTGAGGTTTGCTCTCACCTGCATACTTGACAATGAGTTGTCTGGCCAGAACTCGTATCGTCGGATGACGGAGCTTCAAATGAAGTTGCAGTTTCAAGGCATAAAGCTTTACTGTTCTGAGCGTCCAACGCCGAGCAATAACAATTTGACGGCAGAATGGGACTCTTCAAGACTGTAATTGTCCACCCTTCGAAATTATATACGGACTCATCAACACGGCGACATCCCTCCAACTTCCTCACGCCTGAAGTATGCGGTACAGATCCCCCATCACCCTCCACACTCATTTTTACACAATATTCTATATTTTTAAGTTTTTTTGAAATTTAAGACACGACGAATTTTTTTAAATTTTGACAAAAAGTTTATTTGTAAATTACTGAAAACAGAAGTGTCAACAATGCAATAGATACAACCCGGGGTTCGAATAATTTTATCGCGCGTCCACAGACCAAAAACAAAGAAAGCTAGACGGGGAAACATGAGATAATTTTGATCTTCCATGACACAAGTCCCAGCACAAACTTTCTCTTCATCTCGTCATTCATTAATCGATTCAATCATTACTGATCTATCCTAGAGACTTATTAAGCCTAATTGTTAGGTTTTTTTTAAAAATAATGATTTGTTTGTTCGACACGGTTATAAAACCATGTGGAAAGTACTGTTGTAGAACTGTTACCAATAAAAGGAAGTTGTACGTAATATATGTGGTAAAAATGCCTTTCGTTCTTGTGGTTGTTTCTGTCATATTAGTAGCCTACTTCACTCACAATTTTAGAGCCTGATTGCTCATTTATGATATTATTTTCGAAGTTTGAATCTAACAAGCATAGCAAGTTATTCACATAACATTCGCTAGTGTCCATCGTAAGCATTTTTGCCCACACTGAATATGTATTTATGGATCTTCATGGAAATTAGAGTAAACAAGGCTGTAGAGAGAGAAATACAAGCATGAATAACTTATCTTGTATGAATCTCTTCTGTTTCTGAATTCTGTTTTTTTAGACAATTCTTTTTTTGTTGTTTATAATAGCTTTTATTTCTAAAGGGTAAAGTGTAAAGTGAGTATCTTATTTAAACAGGCAACCACACCAATAAAAATTTTCCATGTCTCGAGCACCTGGTGGGTTTGCTATAAATGACATAAGATCGACTGCTCTACTTGTGGAATATGTCCACAAAAACGATCCATTCGCACCTGGAGCTCAGGTTCTCAAATGATTGACATATTTACCTCTAATAAAACATAAAGACTTAACCACACCTAAAAGAGAGAAAGCTAAAACACACCTGTATCTTCTGTCAATTCTTACAGGCTCGAGCGAAGTGCAACTATTCATACATTTTGGAATGCGGAGAGCCTCCGTGTGGTTTTGACACTAAGCCTGACATAATCGCACTCATTGCTGCTTGCATCATGGCTGGAACAATAATTGGACAGATACACTGCTTGGCTTTGTTCTTTCCAGTCGTTCAAAAGGAATATGACATGGGATTTGTAGAAGTTTGTTTCACAGCAGCGCTCACTTATGCAGTGCTCATTAAAGTATTTATGACACATGAAATGAAATGTTGAGAACTGCTCACAAAAGATTACAATAATAAATAGCTTTCTCCCTTCTCATATCTAGTCTTCGTGTATAGGATGCCTCTCTATTCAGTGGTGTGGCCATAGATTAACTGCCATGTTTGGAATGGTAAGTCATAATAAGTCTGCTCTACTTTCCCTAACAAGGAGATTTAACTGCCATAACTCTTTGTCTTTCTGGCACATCGAACAGCTACTCATATTCGTAGGAATTCTTTTGGATTCTCAAGTTATTCATTATGCAGTGTATTATGTGTCCAACATTGTCTTATTCGGGATCGGTGGAGGAATGGCTTATACTGCTTGTATGTGCATTCCAGGGTAATTCAATATTTCATACGCAAACACACTCTACATCAGCATTTCCCCGTTATGGGAATTCTTTATACACAATGTGATTTATAATTCATTACCTGAGTGTAATTGAATGCTTTTGCAGAGATGTTTTCCGGAAAAATCTCATTATGGGAGTCGTAGGTACTTGCGTTTCGGGCAGAGTTGGAACTATAATCTACTATTGGCTTTCACTCTTGCTTTTGTCACATGTAAGTCTTAAACTTTCACCCAATATTAGTTTCATGAGAAGATGAAGTCAAAATGCCTTATTTGAAATAATATCTGTATAGATAAGCTATAAATGGACAAAAGTATGCTTAGCTATCCTCACATTAATTATCACAGGAGCTTGTAATGTTCTCCCAAGTTTCAAAGTTGATGAGGGATGTCTCAAGCCTCTTGAAATTCATAATAGAAACGCAGAGATTAAGAATTTTGTAGAACATACCTTACATACAGAAGAAAGCAAAAAGCCAACAAAAGATGATGACCTGGAGAAAGCATGTACTGATGAAAATTGAATTGCAATTAATGGCGTATACAGCTTTCCCTAAATGGTACATATTGATTTGTAATTACAGGCTTGTGCGTTTGTGTGTGTGATGTATCTTTGTGGTCAGATTGGTCTTTTATTCTATGGGGAGTATGTGTCTGCCTTGCAACATCAAGTCTCTTTTTGCCTTACATGTTTATACTCTCGTATGCAGACGCATTGGGAATCGACCTTTCTCCGTGGTTCCTTACGTGCTTATGCTTCACATCAATCGTATCTCGAATAGTATTTCTTCTTGGAAATGACTACACTTACTTCTACAATAAGCTCTTCTTCCAATGCGTAATATTTCGTAAGATTTCCTTATGACTTAGAAATGCCAGAACTACGAGAAAGCTATATGGCCCATTTGTAAAGAAAATTGAGTTTCATGGTTTGCCTTTTGCTTAGTTTCAGGAATCTTGTGGATCTTATTCGCATATGTGGAAACGTATGGCTGGTTGCTAGTTTGGTGTGCAACGATGGGAATCATCGAAGGAATCATAGTGGTCCTTATTCCTCGTTTGACCCTTGTAACTATACCTAGAAGATGGTTGGATCATTCTTGGGGCTATATTTTGTGGTTTCATGCACTTGGAGTTGCTGCTTCAACTATCTTTGTAGCCATTGTTGCGTGAGCTATTCATTGACAATAAAACAACCATGGCTGAGTGAATTGAATCATTCTTATCTTATATGTTATTGATTTTATATAGGAGACAGCTACACGATTTCTACGTAGGGTTTATTGCTGTTGGCGTCTTTCAAGTAATATGTGCTCTGTTATCTTTCCTCCTTCCAAACGAAGAAATTACTGGATGTGGAGACGGTAAGGCTGGAGCTGGCCAAGGTACTGGAAAAGGTAATTCGAAAGGAGGAGGTGCTGGTACTGGGGGTGGTGGAGGTGGTGGAAGTGGTGGTCATACTAGTGGAGGTCGATATACAGCAGATTGCCGTTCACTCGGTATGGGATCATATATCAGACCTCGATCAGTACTCACAGGAACCATGTACACAGCACACGACTTCACAAGCTACTTTCCCTCTTCTTCTTATGAAACAACAACACGAGGAAACTGCAGCAGTTCTTTTGGAAAGAACTACAAATGTAACTGCCCTATTTGCATCAAAATTGGATGTATTCCAGAATGCAGAGATTGCGTTCCAGGAGGATTGTCTCAAGGGGGGTATGTTGAGATATTATATATGAGATTGAAAGACTTTCTCTCTCGAGAGAAAGACTCTCGTGAGCATAATAATAATATTCATGTAACGTCTCCACCAACCTTTTGTCTTTCCAGCCTAACCCCGTGTTATACTACTAGTATCGATTCTAGTGTACCAAAAACAACGCCAGGTTCCTCAACTTGCTCTTAACGCAATCACATCGTAGAAGATGACAAGCGACAAAGAATATATAAATACATACATATATGTATATATGTAGTACACACTATGACACACTATATAAGTACTTTTATGTATCAACCCTTTTTGTATCAAACTTTGTCCGAAATACAGACCATTCTCCTCGTAGAATCGCTAAGTGCAGTCTCTGAAAATCCACAAAATACCATCATCATAAAGCAAAAAGTAAAAAGCCAAGAAGAAAGAAAGGAGAGCAAGTGATCCATGAATAGAAAAACAGGCTAAAAGCACGTTGGATGAGCCGAGCCTTTCACATTCACACACACAAAAAACCCATTCCACTGACGTAGACAAGATATTCGATAAAATAAATCGAATTGACAGTCTCTTTGTAAATCCACCAATAAATACTTTCCGTGCTCTTCACACTAAAGCCAAATCGAGTTTCACCCCATTGTCTATGTGCCTGCAATATATATGTACCTATGTTATATACTTTTACTCACAAGTTCCTAAATTCAACAAGTCTTCACACACTCTATATTTAAAAGCACTTGAGTATTCCTCAAGAATTAATTATTTCCATCTCATTGAAAGTTATTACATGACACCCTTGCACCACTTTCATCAATACTTTATTATGCGATGCACCTCACGTTAAAATGTCGTGTATCTATCCACTTCAAACTTATGTCTTGCCTTGACCGACCTGCTTGCTACCAACTGCCCCACCCGAAATAGAGGATATTGCAACTGAAGTCATATTCACACCCCATAAGAACCAAATAAGAATCCTGTTTGTGAACTCCCATGATGAACTCCAATTCTTTGCATCGCATGACTTATCCATCACATCACCAGACCTCCTCCTCCTAAAAACCCAGACATAACTCACTTAGAAAAATTACCAAATCTCATATCTTATTCTTCTTCTAATACTCTTTGCTTCATGCAAACCAGATATTATATGTTATATACTCTCCTAACCAGCAATCCGTCAAAGTACAAAACACATTAAGAATGATATAACACTACTAATAAAAACCTCCATACATCACCCATCACCATGTGGCTTGTTTCCCATAATTCCAATTATAACTTCATACACTAAATTCCCATACATTCCTCTGTATGACTCATTTCTAAACTAATAATAAAAGCCTCACATCCTTAGACACTCCATAATAATCCCCAAATGTTTCAAAACCTCCTTTCCAAATAGACACTTAATCATCATGAACAAACCAATCATCCATATTATTCTAAATATTACTTTACACGACATGCATACAAATGCATACACGTCTCTCTCTCTCTCTCAAGTAAGTACTCATTCATCTACTCATCCTGATTAAACCTCATACATAAGTAGACCTTCGTACTTCACATATACTTCACATACATGTATACAGCTCTAGCTTTCTAGTGGATCGATGTCTTGATGTCACTTTTTGTCACATTTACACTTTTCCTCAACCCTCCCTCATATATTCACAGTAATTCACACATACATACACATCCAACAGTATTCCAACATAGTACTTACTACTATTCTTCACAGACACATTCTACTTATCGAACAAAGCAAGTACTAGTTATATGTATGAAGTGTAATAATAAGTAGTCGTTTGAAGAGTACTCTCTCTCCCAAGTACTACTACTCCTAGATATATATACGGTGAAAGCTCATTTGGTTCGTAGACAGAGTCTGACAGAGTGAAAGTCGGTGGTGGTAGTGGTGGTGGTTGTTGGTGTGGGTAGGGCGAAACCTTTTAAGAGAGAGTCTCACATTGTATATATAGTGTATGCATTGTATATTATGAGAGTTGTACGTGGAGAGAGCCCCGCCTGCCGTGCGAACGAGAAGAGTGCGAATTTCAAGTCACTTCCTCAGTACACTTGCACCCGTTAAGTCGGTCAAGTCCAACGCTACACACACTCGCTCTTGTCTCTCTCTCTCGAAGAAATATATTTGTTTCAGTGTTAAAGTGTTAATATGGATATTATTTTTATTGTGAGGCGAAAGTGGTAAAGTGGGTGGTGGTGGTGGTGGTGGTGTAATTGTCATCATCAGGTGGACAAGGTGGTCCTCCTGGATTTGAGAAGAAGAAGAAATAAGAACACGAATGAGGAAACAATTACTAATAATAACTTTCTTCACATTTACAAACACAAGTGTCACAGGAAAAGTGAGTGAGTTTGAGTTTTATATGTTTTGATGATTGAAATGAAAGTTTGCCTTTGTTTTGGTTTCAATTGAACTTGATTTTTAGTTGTTTATAGTTATTTAGGTGGTCGTATAAGTGTCATTGTATGTGCAAGAACTATTGTTAATTTCTGTTTTGAATGGGGGTTTAATCGTGTGTAGGGTTTGTAGAGTGATAAATAGTATTAAGGTTGGTTTTATAATTAACTGTACTGTTGACAGTATTGACTTTTGATTATAAGACTATTTCTTACATCAAGTTTTGTTTTACTGGCTCTACTAGTGTTGATAAACATGCTTGCTATTATAGTGTAAGAAGTTCAAGTTATACAATAAGTTGGAAATTCGGAACTTATTTATAGAAAGGTCTCGGGTATTACTTGGAGGTTCTGCGTCATAAGTGTTATGATGTGAAACATTTATGGTATTGTGTTAAAGGCTATATAGACATTGAGGTAGGAATTGCAAATTGTAATTCTAAGATTGGTGAGTGGAGAAGCTAAAGAAGGTATTATTTAAAGGTGAAGTATTATCATCTGTCAGTTAAGTTATAATCTTAGGTTTCCAATTAAAGGTCTAAATTATTCATTAAGTCGATTGACGTATTGATGTTGAAGTGATTAAGTGTGTAGTAAATTGCTGATATAGCAGTGTAGCTAGGACTAGACATACTCACCAGAGAACGGTTGTTCATCCACCCGCAGTCAAGTCGATTGTGATAGACGGCAACAAGTGAATTTCATTATGTCTGACATGATCAGTTATGTTGTTCCTTCTAGTATGCAAGTAAGCTGCAAACTGCAAACTATAATGATGAAATTTTTCATACATTCCTCCTGTAAAGAAATAGCAAAGAATCTCACTGCACATTGCATTAGTTTAGTAGTAATGTGTGCATGACCTCATCTAAATGAATGGAAAGGGAATCCATTTATCACGAAACCTCAGTAGTAATAATATTTATTTGTGAGAAATGATGTCATGATTTGGGACAGTCAAGAAAAGACGAGCTGTGTGTTGTAGACAGGCTATGTCTCGTCATGCATAGCATAAGAAACCACTGTCGCAGTTTGTCCCCGAGCTGTTTCGGATAGAAAAATAATTTTTTACCCTGTTTTTATCTATACACTAATAGTACTACTGTTCACTCTTGGACCGTATTAAATGTGGAAAACTTTTGTATGCAGTTTTGCAGGATTACCACCACAATTGGCTTCATTTGTGACCCTGTGGCACTTGGAGTTGGAGTAATACAACTATAGATTCTTAAAATAGGTAAGTCCACGTTTTATTCTTTGTATTTACAATGTACTCTGTGGCTATTTTCGAGGTGATGAAGACTGCACGGGATTTTAATACTACTGTTAGCAATTGAAAGGAATATTCTTATGAGTGATCAAGACATTAATGAGTTTGTATGACTCATGCTTTATAATAAGTAATCAAATATTATTACTAACTTGCTAACTCGTGGTTTTATCGAATCTTGCTTTAGTCACTCTGCTCTTCGTCAGCATCTCACTGTTATCATCACTCATTCTTACATATTATTGTGAATAAAAAACTGAATGGGCAAGTTTTCAACTTCACCCTAGCGTGGGTTATATATGCACAGGACCATGTAATGTGTTCTAGAGTTATAGGAAATTCGAGTCGTCACATCTCATGATAGTACAATATATATTATGTATACACTATCCATGTTTGTAACCCTTTACACAACTTCCAGCATTTATACAACTTCTCTGTTCAGATTTGAATGCCTGATCAGTTTACATCTTACACAATAGTTCTTCTCACAGTTCCTCTCACACACAGTCTCAGTGAAGTGGTGCGTATTTTGTGACTTTGGTATTCCTTCTTTATATTGCGATAAGTTGAAGTAGTTTGAAATATTCAATTCAGAAATATCTAGTTCGCAATTACTATTTCATATTTAAGATAATTCTCCCAGAGTTTTTTAGTCAGAAACTCTTCAATCATTGCAAGTTCTCCAGACCTGGTTTAGGTTTGATATTATACAACAAAAGCAGTTACATAAATCTTGGAAATAAGTGGAATTTGAAATATAGTAGGCAGTGGACAGACAGAGAGTTAAAATTCATTTCATTTGTGTCTACTCATCAGAAATTCATGAAGCAGGATGAAGGGTAAATCTAGTAAAGCAGCAGCTCAAAGGTACTCATTGCTGGAGGAGAAAGAAAATGCTACGTAAGCCCGTAATTTTAATTATTCATGAAAGTCATAAGTTATATTTATACAAAGTGATTGTTTGTATTTGTATATTATTGATGACGAAGCCAGCTTCGAAGAATTGTCGAAGTAAACATGTACAATTATTGAAAAAGTTACGAAATAATAATGTGAGATTAACGAACTTAGTAAACGCAGGGAAATTTTATTATTGAAGTATAAAACGGATAACGATATGATACTTATAATTTTTATAGCTTAAGTAATAGCTGAGCTGGTCCGTTTTTGCATTTTGATTTCAAAATTAGAAATATGGTTATAAAAAATGTTATGTTCTTGGTGTAAAACTGTTTTAGCAATTGTTATGAATGAACAAGAGTAGTATGAAAATATTATTATTGTAAAAAATCCAAGTTTGTACATACCAATGAGTCATCAGCGGCTCTGTAGGCTGTAGCTGTAGGTATTTGTGTTTTATTATTAGACAGGCCAGCAGAAGGCCAGTGGCCCATTTCTTATGTATTTTTGATCCCATTTTTACAAAAGGGCTCCCGATTCCCGAATCCAAGCACTACTAACATCTGCAAACTAGTGTTTATAAACGGACCCATATCGCAATCTGAAACTCCGGAAAGCTCACCTTGACATTTACGTCCAAGTTACAACGTGGGGAAATTGTGCAATTTGGTACATATAGTGTGCTAGTAAAATGAACTAATAATAGGATGGATACAATAACAGTTCCATGCATAGCTGGCATCTTATATACCACATAGTAGCGTCCATATATTCAGGACTCATGAGATCATTATCACGAATCCAAGAGATGAATGAGGCCTATTGATGTCCATTAAAAATGAGCATTTCCGTCTACTAGAGTCTAGGGTTGCGAGCTTTGAGTTCGGCCAGAGTAGCCCCAATATGTTGCGTTTACTTATCTATAACGGGAGTTTTTGTGATAAAAAGTTTGATTTAGCAGATATGCATACAATGTATATATGAATACGTAAACAAATTATTGAACTTCCTTCCACACACAATGTTAATGTAATATCATTTCAGTCTGTTTCGCACTGTTCTGTCAATTTTAAGTCTTTCAGGTGGTGTCTCTCCTTGTTATACTGTATTGCGCGATTCCGATTGAAATTGGTGTACATTGTATGCATAAATATTTGAACATCTCGTGATTTCATTCAGTCACAGAGCACATATAGTACATTTGCACATATTTGCTGGAATATTGAATACTCAATGAAGTGAACAAACTTAAAGCGACTTTATTCCGTTTTAATTGCTGCTAAACAGCTGAACACGTTCATTCTTAAAGTTTACTGAGGGCCTATCGTTTGTAAACTACTTAAAGTCCTACACAGTTGGATAAAACAGAATTTACTGAGCCACCATCAATTTCTATTTAAAATTCTCAACATACACGTAACTCAGCGGATTTTGTTTCGTACATCATAAAAATTCATCAGATACAAAGTAAGTAAAATTAAATATGAATCCATGATCGGAACTGTTGCCCGATATATCGATCATTATCATTACCTCTTAGCTCTATAAAAAAAAGTTCAACTACGCATTCATTCTCCGTAAAAAGTTTACTTTTACTATCTTTATTGTTTGGAAGAAAACTGATTAAAACTACTACCTTATTTGCAATTCAATCTCACAACTTCGGCTTGTAGTTGAACTTTAATTTACTTTTCTGGCAGTCAAACTCCTAAACTCCTAAATCCTTTTGAATTATTCACAGGTTTCAAATTGTTCATTGAATTTCCCCTAATCTTTTTGGTTATTACAGTTCAGGATTTACGACTTCGTTAGTCGTCTCTTAATATACTTTTTAATTTTTAAAATCAATCAGTCGTATTCTCGCATTAAAGTTTTCAAATTAATTATTCAGTCGCAGTATGTCACATTTTCCTCAGTACAATGATTACACAATCAATATCTAAGCATTTGAGATGTTGAGATATTGATATTGAAAGGCGACACAGAGTTGTTTAGATTCCCTGGACAAGTGTTATGGAATTTCACAGTCTACGCCGATAAGAACACAATAATTTTCTTGTTCTCATGTGTTTCAACACACAAGTATGATTCATCTTCAGTTCCTAGTACAGTGAGTTTGAAATATTTTTACGGTTATAAGGACCTTCTAAACAAGAAAAAGTGCGTAGCTAAGAACTGATCTGTGTATGAGTGTGACTTATTTGCTGCTATTACTAATCATCCATGCACAGAGTGAGTCACTCATAATCTACATCTCATCCCTCATTCATTCACAATGTTGTTAAGTGGATGATTTTAACTTTAATCCTATTCCTTTGACATATGAAGCTATTAAAAAGCCTTAACTCGTATGGTCAAGGCTGCATAATTGAGCCGGGGGTAGTCTGGAAAACATTGTTCATTCCATTACCAACAAGAATACAAAGGTCTCATTGAATTCTCTACAGTACAAAGTTTAACTCAATAAAAGCACTTTGAATAGTTCAAGTGAGTAAGTTGGATCCAGTTCTGTGTAGCCCTAATAATTTAGATCCAGCCAGCAAAGCTACAGTTTCCAGATCGATTCGTTTACCCCATTTATCAGATCTTGTTAACACCAGCTTACTTTTCCAGCTGTACTAAAGTTCTTTTCGTCATTCATTTGTGTTTGTTCCACTTTAAATCAGGGAAAGCCATTAACTCAATAATTGACTGAGTCTTGAGAGTGTTAAATGAAATATTTATGTCAGTGTTCGACCAGACTTTGATTTAGATGCGAAATCCGTGATACTTAATGGATTAAGTCCAGAGTTGGCATGAGGTGGTTTGAGTTTCGTTTATAGTGTCGAGGAATTATAATCTCTTTGCTATCGTACTGTATACGAAATACTTGTTCCATGAACATGCATTGTGTTGATTGATTTACAGAGAGAGTTAGATATGCCAAGTGAGCCGTATCAGAGGTAAAGTATTGTGTATACGCTATCAAAATGTACATAATTTAATATCAGTATCTAGCATAATCAACTCAAATGTCAGATAAACAATTACGGGGATATTTGGTTTGGATGGGGTTTACTAATTAGAGACGTATCGCTTAAATATATATATATCAAGTATAGTTTATGAGATCAAGTGGTAACATTTTGTGTAAAGGTCATTTATTCTTACGGCAAAGATCCAATCTTGTAGTGAGTGTGTCTCCAATTACTCCAGTTTTCCCGTACGGAAAATTGGCTGCTCGAATTTTAATCTGTTTTGTACAAAATTATCTGGTGTCCATCAACTCTATCTCCATGATTAATAATCATACACAAACTCATAAGCTGAGGCACATAAGACGCAGATTCAGACTTCTTTAAATCTTTTAAATTTATGAAAAACTGTGGAAGAATCGATCGTGCTGCTTTCGTGTATCGGACACCTTTCATTTTGAGCAAAATGGTAATTCTAATTGAGGTATTTATGTCTCATGTGAACACGTGTGCAAAATAACTAAGCTGTTCTTGAGCGTAGGAGAATCTGATTAGTTTTAGTCAGAGCAGTCAGGGTGAGTATGAGATAATTTAGCTGTGTTAATGCATGTAGTCGATATAGAAGCTAGCATCTCAGGTTATTAATGGGTTAGTCTTTAATTTACATCTGGATGATTATAACGTGAACTTCATCACACTAATCGGGCCACATTGGTGATGATGATATAACGGAGTGAAATATATTACATAAATACTTGGGGAGTTTAATCTACTAATGTATAATATTGGGCTGACTATAAACTATGAAGTACATTCATTTTCTGTTTGCAGAATGGTGGTTCTATCAGACAAGGCTGACTATGGAAGCTTTGCCGAGCCGTCGTCTTCTGGGACTTTAATAACAAGTGGATCTGGATCTGGTATCACACATACCTCAGCTAATGCAAGTCATCAGCCTGGAAATATTCACAGCACAAACGCTAATAGTAGACCTAGTAGTGTAAGCAGTGAAAGCAACAGCTTTTTATCGTCTTCAGTTCGAAGTGGGGAAAGTGAAAGTGCAGGTGGTCGAAACACAGTGAACAATATTAATAATAACTCTCGCGTTGGATCTCAATCGTTAGGATCAAGTTCTCATGTACATATAGGCCTCGGGTTGGACCTTGGTTTAGACTTAGGAGTAAACCGAAGTGTTCCCTCGATCATAACTGAGCAACATCAGGAAGATATTGATGAAACAAGTGGTCACGAGGGCACCAGAAATCGTGCTTGCTCTTCTAGTAGTAGGATACGCAATAGCTCTGGAAATAACAATACTTATTCGTCTAGTAGTCAGCCAACTCTTAGGCTTTCGCCAACAGACACAATTGTCGTTATAACTAACAGTGGAAGTGGGAAATCTCTACACGCAAACGGAACTGCTACTCAAGCGTACTCCAATAGTTCCAGTCCAATGTCAACTAATAGTGGAGACCTGTTGTACCAACGTCAGCCTTTACTCCAAGAATGTGAAAATGGGTGGATGGAACCTGATGCTGATGCGGAGCTGGAATCTTCCATCATTTCAGTGAGTGAATAGTAAAAAGTTATCATGTATGATATTATTTTTTTACAAATTGCTTTTCTATAACTTAGGATGGAAAGAGAGGCAGGAGTGCCACAAGAATCAATATCCCGTCAGATCAACCGGTTGTGACATCCAAACGATACCCCAAAGAGAAAAGGAAGACTGTTATAGCGTTTTTAATTTTATGTTGTAACTTTGTATTAGCCACACTATCCCTTGCACTTACCCACGAAAGGCTACCAGATAGAACAAAGTACGGCCCCCTTCCCGATATAGTTTTGGACAATATAGTGCCTCAAGACTGGGCTCTCGATGTTTCCGATATATTAGTAGCAATTTCAGCTATGTCCACCGCTGTGGTCATGTTACTTCACAAGCATAGGTAATTTTCTGAAACTCTCTCCAAAAAGTCGCTGGGACCGAAGCTGAATTTGTTTTACTTTTTTCAGATGGATTGTCTTTAGACGTGCTTTCTTAATATTAGCATGTCTCTACTTTATGAGATCTATAACTATGTATGTCACCGTGCTTCCTGTGGCCTCGTACACTTACCATTGCTCTCCGAAGTCCAACAGCACCTCAGTTCTAGAGATTGCCCGAAGGGTGGTTCAGCTTGTTAGTGGTTTCGGTCTTTCAATAAATGGACAACACACGTACTGTGGAGACTACATTTATTCGGGACACACGGTCATTTTAGTCATAGCATTTTTGTTTATTCAAGAATGTAAGTTGTAGAATCAATTTTATTGCATTTTGATGAAGAGTATGAGTTTATTACAATAGTTATCATTATTATTTTTTGTTTAACAGATACTCCACGACGACTAGTTATCGTTCATTGGACATCATGGATTGTCAGTTGTTTAGGTGTTCTCATGATGATGATATCCCGAGGGCACTATACTGTAGATATTCTAATTGCATACTATGTAGCTACAAGATTATTTTGGATTTACCATACTTTGGCGAACAATCCTCAATTAAAGGTGAGTACCTGCAATAACGTATCTGAATGATATAGGATATGATATTATTTATGCTCGAAATGTCTCGCAATTTCTGTGATAATCATAATCCTACATTTCGCAAGAACTGATGATTTATTATGTATTTTCAGCTTCAAAACTGTCCAAACGGATCCTCTAATAATTTCTTGTCAAGAATATGGTGGTTTCCACTGTTCCGCTACATGGAAGGAAACGTTGGGGGAGCATTGCCTCGACAGTATTCTCTTCCATGGTCATCTAAGGATCACCCTCGTCCTAGACGAAGTATATAAAAACCGGAGAAAAAGTCGAAGAATAATACAATATTATGATTCCAATGAGTTATTTTGATACACAAGTCAGCAAGGATTCTATGAATTCAGGCAATTTGCTGCTATATATTAGGTTGCAAGTCAACAGGGATTTGTATTTGGAACCATCCCTGACTCACTTACATATTCATTTACTCGGACTGGTGTGTAAATAATCACTAATCACGTAGTTTCGACATACGGCTTGTTATGAAGATAGCTTCTCGGCCACATAGTTGTAGGACTAAACCTATGACAGTGATAGAAAATTGACAATGAATCTTCTCGGACAAGAAAACGTTGTTGTGTGCCTTTAAACTAAAAAACTGCGGATTTTATTTTGGTAGCACCATAAAATTAGTTGATTATTAGTGTATAATAATTATAATCATAATAAACTAGATTTCAAATCGAGACTGTATTTAGTAAGGCCGATATTTTGTTAAATGCTTCCTCGATGTAATATTCGACTACCTCGTTGCAATGACCAATGCGACAGCGAAGAAATACATGACCTTATGATGCAAAACCAGCAAATTGCAAACCACTGAATTGATTTCTTCAATATTATTTTAACTGAACATTTAGTACCTGTCGAAGTCACTTATGTTATTCACCGAAGTATAAAGTGTGACTATAAATGAACATGTCAGATATAACCGTGTCCTTGATTCAATCTTTTGCTGTTATGGGTATTTTAAAACAAGCTTCCACAGCTAGGTATTTAACATCCGAACTGCTCTGCTGTACTGTCAGAACTAAAGTAGCCACCGTGGCCCTAAAAAATTGTCATAGCTCGATGTAATCCACAAACTGACAACTGAAGCCAAGTGGTTTCGAAAGCGTGGTACGGTATTGTATAATGAAGCCTATCTGTTTGCCATTACAGTACTACTAAAATTAATTCCAAATAACTCATCGCAATACACGTTTCTAACCATAATATTAGTCGCAAGCTTTTTGTTCTTTACTTTTGCTAATTATTGTTAACATACTCACCTGTTTTATTTTAATCGTTGTTTGATTGTGATGGTTCAAACTTTCAATCTAAAAATCATATGAAATTAGAATCGGGTGATAATAATTCTGAGCGTATGTAAATTCTCAAAAATAATTTACTGTTGCGATTTGTTGATTGTTGAATTGTTCATACTCATGTAATTAAGGAATCATTAGTTCTGTCAGTAGCAGCTAAAGTTAGATTATGCCAAAATATTTCGGCCACTGCTGTGCTGTGATGAGAGCTTCTGATTTGATCCGGTCCGGTAACAAAATATATTGTTTATTATTTGAATTTTGTGAAGTCAAGATCAGTTTTGACATCGCCCCCAATAAACACAGCATCTCATTAAGATGAGTAATTTTGCGAAAAAGCAACAAAAACATTTGTTAGTCATTTGCATAAGCATAATTTCCTAATTTAGTAATTTGAATTCTTCACCGATCTTGTCACTCACAACATGATCATTACTTCATTAGAGTAATTCATAAAATGTGTCTGTATGCATTCTCTCGTTCAAATTCCTCAGACAAAACGTTAAGTGATTCCTGGCTTTCTTAATGATTCCTGCAACTCTCTCTCGCTGTGACTTACAAACCTCAATGCATTTCTTAACTCTAATGCATTTCAACTCTAGTCGGTTCAATTAGTAATTAGGAATAACTTCAAATGAAACAACAAGAGGTGAGTCTACCACACCTGTCTGGTTAAGTACAGCATGGTTCTCAGTTTTCCCGAAAAACATGGAATCCTCACAGAACCGTAAATTGGTTTTTCCGATTCTTCTACTCTTTGGTTTCTTTTCTACGAGGTAATCCGTCTTATTGTTAGTTTAAATCTAGATTTTGGTTTAAAATTGCTCAAAATTTTTAGCATTTTAGCCATAAAATTCCCATGGGACGAAGACAGCTCAGAACACAATTCTAGCGATAAAAACTCAATATTCCCTTTCCATTTCCACAAGAATCTCTCCCACTCGCATAACAAAAATTCATCTAAATTCGGGTCTCATGGAGGACCAAATAAGACCCATTTAGGACACGGGGGCTTGGACGTCGATTTCTACAACATTTTCACTTCTTTCGTCAACCAAACGAGAGAGACAATTCCAGATATAGCTCATCATGGAAATTTCACGTTGATTCAATTAGGTCTCTTGTGTGCAATTGGTGCAATGGCTGCTGGAGTATCATTGGTCGCAGCAGAAGGATTTGCTTTTCGAAATCACGAGACAGAAGTTGAGAAATACAAATACTATAAGCATCTTCTTGAAGAGCAAAGTCATCATCCTGCTGCCTCATACGGACCTCCATCTACTTCATACGGAGTTCCAATGTCAAGACAAGACAGTTCTGACTTGAAGCGAAAAAGGAACCGTTTTAAACGCCAAACAGAAGATGAGGATTCAGGAGAGCTACAATTCCATCACGAAATAGTTAAACCGTATTCATCAATCTCAACATCTGCTGGAACGCGTTCCTCTAACAAGAACAAGAACAATCCGCAACTTCATACAAATACTGATCCCAATTTCCCGAAAAATTCTCAAATTCCTCAATATCCCGTGTACAGTCTAATGTACAATTCCCCATACATGGCCAATACAGCTTTCCAACTTGCCCAGTTACAACAAAGCTATCCTTTCCCAGAGAACAATCCCCATCATCGGAGACACGGAGTTGATAAAATAAGACGTAAGTTTCAAGAGCTAAGCTCAGATGCTGAATTCAGTCGTGGGATACCCTTGTATGGTAATAATCCTGACCTTGAGTTTCGAAAGGAGAGTCGAAAGAAGAAAAAGCGATTACGCGAAGAGTTCCCATTGGAATTCCCTGAGGATGTTAAAGTACATAGGAGAAAGCTCAGAAGGAGGAAAGATGAAAATGTTTAAATTCATTTTTCAGTCAGATCATTTGCATTTAGTGATTCAATAACTCAGAAGAAATTGTATTTATTCTTATCATTGCACGTAGTTCATATCTGAGTAAACATTGTTATAATTATAAAGGTACTCAGGAATAAATCAGTCAAATGAGCAGTAATAATAATTAAGTACGAACAATTTCACATTCATTGATGCATGTATAATTTCAATAATCAATTGTCAGTTCATCTCAAACACACACACACATATTCTTCTTCACACTCCCAATAGAGATTTAATCGTCTCAACTGAAGATTTCAATTGTTCAATAACTTTGGAGAAAGTTTTTTCCTCACTCTCAGTGCCTCCGTGCATAAGATCCAATTTGTGAACAGTTGAAGTAGTCTTCGCTTCCTGCTTGGAGGGATGAATAAAGTGTTCAATGTAATCCTCGACTATGGCACAACTTGAACACTTGAAAGAATGAACATTGACTATTTCAGGCCTTAAACTTCCAGCAGATTTCGGTTCAAGCATTCCGTAGAATTCAACTTTATCTCCAGTTCTGAAACTCAAGACATGGTCTATCAAAACTTGCTTATCTTTTGCATTGCACCCAAATGTAGAGATGAGAACAGAGGCAGGAACCAAATGATCCTTGTCAGTTCCAGGAAGAAAGCTTTGCCACGATGAGCCTGCGTCTGATTCTTCGTGGGTTACTATATTCACATTTAACTCGAATACAATGTCACTTTTCTTCGTTCCTGTTGCCTCTCCGATCTCCTTGACTTTCACTAGACTGATCCGACTATTCCACTTGACTGCTACTGGTGAAGAACTTCCACTCTTTCCATACTTTTTGTAACATTTCAATTGAGTCTCTGCAATGTTAATATGTTTCCAAGCTCTCCTGTGACAACTTGCATCATACTCTTCCCATGGAAGGAGCTTGAGACGAGTTACATCTATTGTAGTAGATACATCTTTGACTTTGATTGGATTCACATGACTGACAACATTACTCCACACTTCTAGTTTGTTTCCAGAAATAACTAGCAATCCAGCTCCTCCAGAGATCACAAAAATAAGTAGTAGAGTTATAATTAGAACTAGTTTCCTCGTCTGAACACCAGACTCAAATGCTAAAAGGACAATTGCTACAAAAACGAATAGGCCCAGGGACACAATTATTTCAGAAGTAGAGAGTTCAGATGGGATCTGAAAGAGTTTGAAAACCCACAAAACACCAATGATTTCAGGAATGACTTCAGATACAACTAAGCTTTTCCTAGTCCATACTAACGAAGTTATGAGTATCAATTGGAGAGAAGTGGCAATCATATTGGATTCGTTTGGTAGAGGTGGTAGCATTTTGTGCATTTGAGAGTACGTGTCCTCTATCCAACTGGAAACGTGAAAGTCCCCAAAGCCTCCGATGTCCAGGAGCTTTCCAAGTGAAGTGACTGCTGTTCCTGAGATATTTGACAGACTAGACAAGCACAGAATTGCTATTACTTTCAATCTCATTCCTCTCGTTTTGATCACTCCACGAGACAACGAAAAGATGACTAGCATTCCAACGGGGAGCTTGAGTGAGCTGAGTCCTTCAGTGAATTGGACTACGAGAAGCGACACAGCGTGACAAATTAGATACGGAAGGAGTAGTCTGAGTGACAACTTGACTTCTGCTAACTCATCCGTCCATTGTCGATCCTTCAGGACACTTCCAAATGCCAAGGACCAGTCTACACAAAGATTCCAAAGTAGATATTAGTCTTTTCGAGCATTCTAAAACGACGAGACTGTTTCAATAAGATATAATAGAGATGTCTTATTAGATACCTTTGAAATTGGAGTGCCTCTTATTCCACAAAAGAAGATTATATGACGACCACACAGTAAAATAACCGACAGCTAGTAGAGAGCTTTCTTTCACAGACAATCTGTCACATAGAGCAGCAGTGATGAGAGATTGAATTACAATTAGATTCACAAAGCTAAAGAATCTCCAGACATATTTGCATTGTTCTCTTTTTTCAGAGTCAATCGTGGGAACAGGATTTCGTCCAGCATTAAACAAACTTGCAGCTTGGAGTAAATGATCCAGAGTTAGTTTCACTCCGTCTTGTTGGGGTAAAATGATTTCATCTTCTTCATCGTTAACTTTCTTCATAGTTTCATCTTCTTCTTTGTCTTCATCTTCACAATTTGTTTCTTGGAGTATTGACTTGCTATTCAGACAGGAAAATCTCTTTGCAGAAGTTGGCAATGGAGGAGGAATTGCAGGAGTCGGACTAGGCAGCGTGAACGTCGTATTCATTAAATGTAACTTTGAAGGAGCAATCCTAAGCTTATTGACTTCCATTTGCTTAATATTGCTAACATCTTCATTATTGTCCTTCTCTTGAATGAAAGTAAAGAATTCGTCATTCGATCCTAAAGATTCATCGCTCACATTTGTGTCATTAAGTAAATTCGACGGTTCTTCTGCTTCTTCTCCAGAATCTACTACACCAACTGGAGTTGACGGATGGATGTGAGCCAAAAGCTGATTCGTAGTTATAAACTCTTCTCCATTGCTCAATCTAAAGCAAAACCAAAACTTGGCCATTTAAGGAAATCCTACACACAAGGTTCAGCCTTTCACTTTCATGCAACTCTCTAAGATCACTGTCACTTTACTTACTTTTGGTAAAGAAGTCTAGCAGCCCTAAAAGTGAGTTTTTCATTTGTCGGAGTGGAAATGCACGTCTTCACATCAAGAATATTCTGTCCTGTTATTCCTGCATACACAACAAAAATGCGAGATAAAATCAAATGCGAATTGAGCAAGATTATTACAAGATTATATCTTCACAGAGCTAGCAAATAATCTCATGTTCTCATGCCACAGGGCAGATGAGAAACTCAAGAGAAAGCCCATCATAAAACAACAATACGAGATAGAAGATAAACGAAACTCTACAAAAATTCCTGGAAATAAAAATATATCCTTACCACGCCCTGCAGACAAAGTCTCCTTGAGAAGTCTCGTAGCTTCGTCGTTCCCTTGCTCCGATGACTTTATCAACCAATACACCGCTAAACGAGCGTTCTCTATAAAGTATACATAACATGAATCATGAATGTTTCAATCAGGCAACTTTCTT
>Ga0194135_10000279_pt1 | contig 29482 bp, 24 predicted proteins | sample LitLau_LLRF_2013_FD_134024 | JGI IMG/M metagenome (GOLD analysis project Ga0194135, IMG submission 134024) | Freshwater sediment microbial communities in response to fracking from North America - Little Laurel Run_MetaG_LLRF_2013 (version 2) | ecosystem: Environmental > Aquatic > Freshwater >... | reverse complement strand
TATGTTGAGAAAGAATCAGATGGTTAGACAAGGGATAACTATGTTTAAATCATTCTGTAAATTGGCTGGCTAACTTTTAAATTACTTAAATTCTTATATTTGACTCTGACAGATGCGACAGAACCATTTTGGGTCTTTTTAAAAAGAATCCCAAACCAAAACTGCTTTCCAACATAATCCTACTTTTTAAATTAATAAATGTAGAATAATATCACTGCCAAATCAAGTCGTTAATCTCGTTAACCCCTGTAATATAAGGGATTTTAGCTGTTTCTGGTGCACTTTTCTGCGCGCCGGAAAGTGCACCGATTCTGCACCTTTAATTTTGTGAGCATTTATAAATATTGAAAACAGCCCATAAAGCAAAAAAGCCAGTAAATCATTGGATTTACTGGCTTTAAGACATTTTTTAAGGCTTTTTGAAAAGATTGAAAACTTGCAGTTTTCCGGCTTTTCGGCCTTTCCGTGGGGAGAGCAGGATTCGAACCTGCGAAGTTCACACAGCAGATTTACAGTCTGCCCTCGTTGGCCGCTTGAGTATCTCCCCTTAAGCTTTATTTTGTTGTGCTTTGTTGTTCTAAGCGGTTGCAAATATAGGAACGTTTTTCATGTTTGCAAACAAAAAATGAACTTAATTTTAAGTTATTTTAAAGTTATTTTTTAATTCGTTGGAATTGAATAAAATAAAAAAGCTTCATCAAGCAGTTTTTTTTGATTTATTTTAAAAAGTAAGATTATTCTTTTTGTTTTTTTAATATTTTTTCTTTTCAATTTGGGATTAATAAAGTCGTCAACCATTACTTTTGTTGATGTGCCAGAATCAAAATGGAAGAAATAAATTCTCTTTTGTTGTTATTTTATAGATTGACTTATCTTGGAATTTTAAGTTTTAGATATCTGCACAGCTTGGATCATCTTTGTAATAGTTTCTTTTTAAGCTGTAATTTAGTTCTTGTTTTGAGTAATGTTCTTTTCTAAATAGGAATGGACTAAAAACAAAAAAATCTCCACTAGGGAGATTTTTTCTTGCATTGAGCATCTTGGTATTATTTAGCCAAAAGTTCTAAGATTTTCGCTTTCAATTCAGGTCCTCTTAGGTCCTGAGCAACTACTTTTCCTGATGCATCAAGAATAAAGGTTGCCGGAATAGATTCTACTCCGTATTGCTTAGCAATTGGCTCATCCCAGAATTTTAAGTTTGAAACCTGAGTCCAGGTTAAACCATCTTTGGCGATAGCTTCTTTCCAGGCTGCTGCTTCTTTATCTAAAGAAACACCAATAATATTTAATCCTTTTGCGTGTAGTTCTTTGTAAATAGCTACAACATTAGGGTTTTCCTTTCTGCATGGTCCGCACCATGAAGCCCAGAAGTCTACAATAGTAACTTTACCTAAACTTTCTTTTAGAGAAACTACTTTTCCTTCCGGATTAGGAGCTGAAAAATCTGCTCTTCATTTTGTGCTACCAACAGGAGGAGTAGCTGATGCTCCAACTGCAGGCATTTTCATTTCACCTAATTTTGTTTTAATTTCTTTACCAGTAGTACTGTTTTTTAATGACTCATCTAATGAGTTGTATAAAGCTTCAGCTTTTTTAATATCAGTACTTGGATCATTAATCATGCTTTGAACGATTAAAGCTGAGATAAATGCTTTTGGATGACTTTCAGCGTAAGCTAAATATTTCTTTTTAGAATTAGCCTGAACTTCAGTTTGTAAAGTCATATATTGTTTCATCAAGCTGTTGATTGTAGCAGTATCCTGAGCTTGTTGAGCTTGTTGCATTTTTTGAGTATTTTTTTTCTGAAAATCAATTAAACTTTTTTGAGTTTTTGTCATATCTTCATTAAACTTTGTATACTCATCGTTATTGTAAGTTCCTGATATTTTAGATTTGTGAATACTATCTTTATCAATTGTGATAGTAATTTCTCCTGTCTCTAATATAAAAGGAATTGGACCATTGGCATCCTGAAGAATTAAAGTATGAAAAGCTGGTTCAGTTACTTTTCCTTTTATTTCGAATTTTCCATTTTCAACTTTTACAGTGTCAAGGGCTACAGGCATTTTTGTTTTAGGATCCTGACCTTGAAGAATGATTGTTTTTCCGTTTTCAATTCCTTTTGCAGTTCCGGTAATTAAGTATTCTCCGTCTTTAACTTTGCTGCATGAAATAATCGCTATAGAAGCGGTAAGTAAAAAAAGTATTTTTTTCATTATAAAAAATTAATTAGTTAATTGATTTGTGCAACAAAAGTATCTAAAAATATAAAACAGAAAGAATTTTGTAACCTAAAATTTTGTTATAGTTTTTTTTAGTTTAATTCTCATGTAATCAGTGTGTTTGTTGGTTTTATTTGACTAAAAACTCTTAATTGTATTGTTATAATGAATATAAATTGGTAATTTTTTAAATTTTACGCATAAAAAAAGCACTCTGATGTCAGAGTGCTTGTAGGAATATTTTAGACGAAATCTATTCTTGATTTGTTTTCTTTCTCCAGGTAAAAGAGTTTAAAATGTGTCTTTTTGCGAATCTTCCAGGAGAATCAGCATTTACCATTTTTACGTAAGTTGCTTTAGGAACACTAATGTATTCGTAAACGCTTCCGTTAGAGAAATCAATAATTAAACGGCCTTCTACAAATTTATAATCTGTAATAGAACAAGTTGAAATTGTTTCAGTGTATTCAGGTAAATTAAGTTTGATAGTATCAGGGTGAATGCTTACTAAAAAGTGATAAGCTTCAATAATAGATTTACTTTTTTCTTCTGCAGCTTTTAAACCAGCTTCATCACCTTGAAATTTATCAGGATGTGATTCTTTCATTGCATTACGATAAATCGTTTTTAAATCTTTTAACTCTGCAGTTTTGTCTACTTCTAGTAACTTACGGTATTCAACTATTTTTTTCATAAATAAAAGGTAACTTATTGTCTGTTAGTTTGAAATGGATGTTTTTTATTTCAAAACGACAAATTTTTTGCAAAGGTACACTTTTTTTTAACTTTTTAGTTTTGATCGAAAAAATATTCCATAAAAATGTAAAATATTGATTGTGAGTACTCAAAAGATTTTTTTTCTATTTGTTTAAATATAATAAATAGTTATTTCCGCTCCCGAAGCCCAGTGTATTATGTTAAGCTTAGAAAATCAAATTCATTTTTATCTGCGTTTTTACGAAGTAAATCTGTTTTATCCGCGTCAAAATTAGACGCTGATTTTACTGATTCGCTAAAGCGAAAACGCTGATAAAAACGGATTTTTCTAATTGCTTTCTTGATTAAACTGTTAAGTAATTTTGTAGGTTTCCCTTTAACTTAATGACATTGCCCAAAGCCTCGGGACCGCCACAAAAGGATTTCCTCCTGAGACTTCGGGACTATCGGGGCTAGGGCATTAGTTTTCATAGGAAATTCAGTTTTTAACACATGAAATAAATTTAACCGCAAAATTTTTTTAGGTATTCGTGGTTTTAATAAAAACGCAAAGTTCGCAAAGCTATGTAAAACAAAACTTTGCGAACTTCTTAGCGCCCTTTACGGTAAAACTCTCATTTCAACATGAAACAAAGAAAATTTGAAACAATCTTTGAAAACCTGAAACAAAAAATTATTTATCCTCAGATTTCTGATTTGCTTTATGAAAGTTTTTTGACTTCTTAGGATATTTATCATAACTAATATCGCTTGGATTTTCAATTACCGATTTTATTGTAATTAATTCACCAACAGTATGATTTGCATGTGCCATTTTATAATCTAAAAGATATTCACCACAAAAATAATTGTTGTTTTCATCTTTCTCCATGATACCAGTATAAACTCCTTTTTGCATCATTTTTTCTTGTGAACCTTTAGACATGACTTATTTATTTAAAATTTTAAGGTACAAAGTTAATCAATTTATCTTTGTTTTAGGGAGTTCGTGACAATCTCAGTATATTTGCACATGCAAAAAAACTTTAAGCCACATCCCAATTCATTCAAAAATACCTTTTGTGTTTTTCATGAGGTGCTTTCAGATAAAATTGAAGGTCTGAAGAAACAGTTTGAAAGCAAAGCCGGAAGCACCTATTATTATACCGAAGCCGGCATGTATCGTGTTTCAAATCATTGGGGAAGATTAGCCAACAGCAAGTGGCGTTTGGTTGCAATAGAGCCTGAAACGCCATCCAAAACAAAAATAGGTTTTGCTTCCTGGAACGAATTTTATCCTGATAACGCAGAGGAGAAGCTATACTATATTGAAGCCGATTTTGATAAAAATACCGTAAATTATCAGCATAAAAAGAATCCCAAATATGATGGTAGACCCATTTTAAGAACCAGTTTTGAAACGACTAAACGAATTAAACAAATCAGAAATTTGCAGCAATTAACCTCTTGGGCAAAACATTTTGATTATGATAATATTGATGATTTACGAAAGCAAATCATCAATGAACTGATTTACACAGAAAAAACTTTAGAAGAAATTAAAAGAGAAATATAATGGGACGCAACAACGAAAGAAACATCAAAAAGCACAATGACAAATTGCACAAAGCCCAAAATAAAGTAAAACAGGCTGAAATTACACGTAAAGAAAAACTAAAAGAAATCATTAAAAAGTTCAACGAAGACAAGAAAGAAGAGAATTAAAAAAGTTTCAGGTTTCAAGTTTTTTTAGTTTCAGGTTTTCGAACCGAGTAACTTTAAACTTGAAATTTACCGCAAAGTGCGAACTTTGTGTTTTTATAAAATCTTAGATATTAGAAAAAACTTTTCGCACTTTGCGGTAAATTCTCATTTCAACCTGAAACTTGAAACCTGAAACAAAAAAAACAATATTATAGATATGAAATTCGAAGATTTAAAAGTAAGTGTACAGGAAATTATTGATTTGATTGCAGCAAAACAAAACAGAGAAGCAAACAATAAACTTCTTGAAGTAAGTGAAGAATTAGACGAAATGCTGGATCATGCCGAAGAAGACGAAGACCTGAGAGAAATTAGCAGGTATCAGGTTTTATTGAATCAGTTGCATGTAAAAATCAATGGAGAAGAGCAGGTTGATGGAGAATAAAATTTGCTATTGTGACACCGGTTTACAGTTCGAAAATTGCTGCGGATTGTATCTCGATAAAGATCAAAAAGCACCAACGGCCTTAGCTTTAATGCGGTCAAGATATTCTGCTTATGCAACTCATAATGCCGATTATCTTTTAGAAACTACTCATGTTTCGGAAAGACAATATTATTCAAAAGCAGAAATTCTAAAATGGGCGACAAGTAATAGATGGCAAAAACTGGAAATTCTAAGCTCTGCCGAAAAAACAGTTGAATTTAAAGCTTATTTTTTAGATTCGAATTCAAAACCACAAGTTCATTATGAGTTTTCGACCTTTAAATTCGAAAATAATGCTTGGTATTATGTCGATGGAAAGTTTGAATAATTAATATACTTCTTACCAATTTTAGTTCATTTCTTTCAAATACTTTAACTAAAAATTAATAAATGTTTCTTTTTTCATAATTCTAAAATAGCGTAATTTTAGAATTATGAAAAACGAATTTAGAAAAGGTTTTTATTTTAAAACATACGAAGCCCCATTTCAGTCTCCGTTTGAAAAACTATTTGGCATTTTCAAAGAGTTAATCACCCATACTTCGGGCGATTTTGATGAAGCTATAGACTGGCTTCGGGAGTTGGATAAAGAATATAAACTTACCGATGAAAACTACACTATCGATGATTTTGTCGAAGATTTAAAAAAGAAAGGTTACATAAAAGACGAAGTTAAAGAGGACGGAACAGGTGGTTTTGGAATCACTGCTAAAACAGAACGCGCCATAAGGCAACAAGCCTTAGATCAGATTTTTGGAAATTTAAAACGTTCCGGAACAGGAAATCATAAAACCAAACATGCCGGAAATGGTGATGAACATACAGGAGAATTTCGGGAATTTAATTTTGGAGATGGTTTAGAACGTATTTCGTTGACAGAAAGTTTACGAAATGCCCAGATAAATAATGGTGTTGAAAGTTTCATGCTGACCGAAAATGATTTGGTTGTAGAAGAAACACAATACAAAGCCCAAATGAGTACGGTTTTGATGATTGATATCAGTCACAGTATGATTTTGTATGGCGAAGACAGAATCACGCCTGCCAAAAAAGTAGCGATGGCTTTGGCTGAATTAATTACTACTCGTTACCCAAAAGACACACTTGATATTTTGGTTTTTGGAAACGATGCCTGGACAATCCCAATTAAAGATTTGCCTTATTTGCAAGTTGGTCCTTATCATACCAATACAGTTGCAGGTTTGCAATTGGCCATGGATATTTTGCGCAGAAAGAGAAATACCAACAAGCAAATTTTTATGATTACGGACGGAAAACCAAGCTGCGTTCGCGAACGTGACGGTTCTTATTATATGAACAGTAACGGACTCGATGACTATATTGTTGATAAGTGCTACACACAGGCACAACAAGCCAGAAAATTACACATTCCGATTACGACTTTTATGATTGCAAATGATCCATATTTGCAACGCTTTGTTAATCATTTTACCGAAGCCAATCAGGGAAAAGCATTTTACACCGGATTGAAAGGTTTGGGGGAAATGATTTTTGAAGATTATGAAACAAATAGGAAGAAGAGAGTTCGTTAAATAGGTTCAAAGTTCCAAAGGTTCAGAGGGACAAAGGTTTTTATGTGTAGACGCATTTCTATGTGTCCCGACATAAAAAAATAATAAAAACAACAAAACAGATATTTCAATAAAAATGGAAATAAATACTATAAAAACATTAGGACAATTAAAAGCCTCGGGATATAAAAGCATAAGTATCAAGGATGAATTGCGAAATAATCTTCGTGAGAAAATCAAATCCGGAAAGCCAGTTTTTGAAGGCGTTCATGGTTTTGAGAATACTGTAATTCCAGAGTTAGAGCGTGCCATTTTATCTCGTCATAACATCAATTTGTTAGGACTTCGCGGTCAGGCAAAAACACGTTTGGCTCGTAAAATGGTTGAATTATTAGACGAATATATTCCGTTTGTATCAGACTCGGAGATTAATGATGATCCGTTAAATCCAATTTCGCGTTTTGCAAAAGATCTAATAGCCGAAAAAGGAGATCAAACTCCAGTTTCGTGGTTGCACAGAAGTGAACGTTTCTTTGAAAAACTTGCAACTCCGGATGTAACAGTTGCTGATTTAATTGGGGATGTTGATCCAATAAAAGCGGCGAATTTAAAATTATCTTATGCAGATGATCGTGTGATTCATTTTGGTATGATTCCAAGAGCGAATCGTTGTATTTTTGTAATTAACGAATTACCGGATCTACAAGCCAGAATTCAGGTAGCACTGTTCAATATTCTGCAGGAAGGAGATATTCAAATTAGAGGATTTAAATTACGAATGCCGCTTGATATGCAATTTATCTTTACGGCAAATCCTGAAGATTATACCAATCGTGGTAGTATTGTAACACCTCTAAAAGACAGAATTGGTTCTCAAATCCTTACACATTATCCGGAAAGCATTGCGATCGCCAGAACAATTACAGAGCAGGAAGCCAAGCTGGATGAAACACAACATAAGTTAGTTTATGTACCTGGTTTGGCCAAAGATATTCTGGAGCAGATAAGCTTTGAAGCTCGTGAAAGCGAATATATTGATAATAAAAGTGGTGTAAGTGCGAGAATGAGTATTACTGCTTTTGAAAATTTAATGAGTACAGCAGAACGTCGTGCTTTAAAAGCCGGAGTTGATAAAACTACTTTAAGATTGTCTGATTTTATGGGAATTATTCCTGCTATTACCGGAAAAGTAGAATTGGTATATGAAGGAGAGCAGGAGGGAGCTGCTGCCGTTGCGCAAAATCTAATAGGTTCGGCCATTAGAACTTTATTCCCGACACTTTTACCTAAGATCGAAAAGTTAGAGAAACAGGGAGAGAAAACACCCTATAGTGATTTGATTGAATGGTTTTTTGCCGAAAGCGGTTTCGAATTACTAGACGATGCATCAGATAAGGAGTATCAGGCTATTTTGGATGAAGTAACTCCGCTTGACGTTTTACTAAAAAAATATCAGCCGCAACTCGATAAAAAAGACCAATATTTCATGAAAGAATTTATTTTGTGGGGATTAGTTGAATATAAAAAATTAAGCAAAGACCGCTTTGCACAAGGACATCAGTTTAAAGATATGTACGGAAGTTATATTAGCAAATTGTAGTTTCTTAACTTTATAATCATGCCTGACAGTATTTTAAACTCTGTTAGGCTTTTTTATTTATGAAAAAATATAGTCATTCCATTTTTATTTCGTCTACCTTTCTGCGTTGACTGTATTTGCAGTTTTCCCAAAACAAAAATGGAAAATGGTTTCGAAGATTTGATTGCGAGTTATATTGAAAACAAAGTTGGAATATCGGAGCATTTTTTAAGTGCTGAATTAGCAAATCATTTAAAACAAAACTTAGTTGATTTAAATCAAAAGAGTTTGCTAAAAGAAGCTGGAATAGGCAATTCGGAGAAAATTTCTTATGACGGAGCGATTAGAAGCGATTCTATTTATTGGCTGGATAAAAAGCATAACAATGCATTCGAAAATGAATTCTTTGATCAGATCGATGCTTTTATTATATATCTTAACGAAAGCTGTTACGCCGGAATTACCGGTTACGAGTTCCATTATTCGTTATATGAAACAGGCGATTTTTATCTGAAACATTTAGATCAGTTTAAAAATAATTCAGGACGTAAATACTCCATGATTAGTTATCTCAATAGCAACTGGCAGGAAAGCGACGGAGGAGAGCTTATGATTCATCAGGTAAATAACAATCAAAAAATTTCGCCTACACAGGGCAAAACAGTATTCTTTAAAAGTAACGAATTAGTTCATGAAGTTCTGGTTACACAAAATACAAGAATGAGTATTACAGGCTGGTTAAAAAGCGATTAAAAATTTTTAAGCCGATTAATTTTGTATAGTTTGCAGATTTTTGTAAATTATATTGATATATCAATTATATTTGTATCAAATAAAAAGATATGAAGCTTGAAAACCCAACCGGAACGGCCCTTTATTCAATTGAAAAGGCAATTAAAGAATATCGAAAGCTGGCACAAAAAAACATTGCCAAAGTTGTCAAAGATATTACAGTAGATCAATGTCTGGTATTAATTATACTAAATGATAATCAGGATATTTCTCAAAACGAACTGGCAAATCTTGTTTTTAAAGACAATGCTTCGATTACCAGAATGATTGAATTAATGGTGAAAAAAGAATATTTAACCCGAACCATTCATCCCGAAGACAGAAGAAAATTTAATCTTGAAATCACAGATAAAGGAATAAAAACGCTTGAACTAATTCAGCCGGTTATTAAGATGAACAGACAAGCAGCCCTTGATGGTTTATCGCTGGAAGAAATAGCATTGCTTGACAAAACACTTAATAAAATAATCATTAATTGTAAAAAATAAATCGCATGAAATCAAAAATTATCCTAATCGTTTTATTGGTGTTTACTTTTGGATATTCGCAAAAAGTGCTGAATAGCAAATTAGAAAAATATATGGATGCACAATTCGTCATTAATGATTTTAGTGGTACAGTTTTGATTTCCAAAAATGATTCGATACTATTCAAAAAGGCGTATGGCTTTGCTGATTACGAATGGAAAGTAAAAAACACGATAGATTCAAAATTCAGTTTAGCATCGGTTTCAAAGCAATTTACTGCTGTTGCTATTTTGCAATTGGCAGAAAACGGAAAACTTACATTAGATGATCCTTTAAATAAATATTTCAGTGATTTTCCAAATGGAGAAAAAATAACCTTAAAGATGATGCTGTCTCATAATGCCGGACTGCAAATGGATTTTGATGAATTGTATTTGACTAAAACTGATCTCGATAAAGATTCGGTATATGCTTGTATAACTAAAAAGCCGTTATTGTTCGAGCCTGGCACAAGCACCTCTTATAGTAATATTGGTTATTATTTGTTAGGGAGAATCATCGAAAAAGTATCCGGAAAAACTTATTCGGCTTATCTGAAAGAGCATTTATTTGATAAAGCAAAAATGTACAATTCGGGCGTGACGACAAATGATGCAATAGTGGATAAAATGACCAAATTGTATTATTTTGACGATGATAAATTAGTAAAAAATCCATACATCAACTGGAATTTTAATTTAGGACATGATGGCGTTTATTCTACTGTTGATGACTTAAATTTATGGAACAAAGCGCTTTTTGATGGACAAACCCTGTTGTCAGAAGAATTTAAGAAAAAGATGTTTACCTCTTACAATGATCAAAATTTTGGTTTTGGCGTTATGATTAATCCGTTCTATAATCAAAATCACGAGCTCATTGCGCATGATGGCGGTTTTTTTGGAGCGATGACCTCATTTAATAAATTTACAAAGGATAATATATTAATTACAGTTTTGTCGAATAATCAGTCAAAATCATACTATATCGCTTATGGACTTGCCGGAATATGTTTTGGAAAAGAAGTTGAACTCCCGTACAAACATGTTCAAATAGCAATAGATCCAAAACTTTACGATCAGTATACAGGGGAGTATGAAAATATTAGGATTTTGAAGAAAGACAATAAGTTGTATTACATGGATAATAATATTGAACTTTTTCCGGAATCAGAGACAAAATTTTTTCGCTCTGATAATAACAATACTACATTGGAATTTATTAAAAATAAAAAAGGAAAAATTACACAGTTAGAAATTAAAAAGGCGGGAATAAAAGAAATAAAAAATAAAACTAAAGGAGTTTAAATACTATTTTTGTGTTCAAAATTTAGTCCTATGTTATTTCTTGTTTTAAGTATTTTATGCAGCGTAATTGTTGGTGTTATTTTCAAAATAACCCGTAAATATAATAGCAATCCCACACAAATTATAGCTTTTAATTACATTATAGCTTTAGTACTTTGTTACTTTACTTTTAGTCCAAATCTGACCGAAGTAAATGCAAATGCACCCTGGAATATTTATATTGCTATTGGAGTTTTATTGCCGGTTGTTTTTTTGTTCTTAGTCGCTTCGATCAAACACACAGGAATTGTAAAAACCGATGCTGCCCAGCGTTTATCCTTATTTATTCCTATACTCGCTGCATGGTTTATTTTTAAAGAAGAATTCAATACTTATAAAGTTATTGGACTTGTTGTTGGGTTTCTGGCACTGTTATTTATTTTAAGAAAAGAATCGGATAACACAGAAAACAAATGGTTTTTTCCAGCAGCTGTTTTAATTGGTTTCGGCATCATTGATATCCTTTTTAAGCAAATTGCACTTTATACCACTTTGCCTTATCCGACTTCTTTATTCGTTGTGTTTTGTATTGCATTGTGCATCGCAATCCTTATTTCAGTTTACGAAATCGGAATCAAAAATGTGAAACTCAAACCTAAAAACATTCTTTTTGGAGCTTTGGTTGGGATCTTTAATTTCGGAAATATTCTGTTTTACTTAAAAGCGCATAAGGCTTTCGCCGAAAATCCTTCTACCGTTTTTGCCGGAATGAACATGGGAGTTATTGTTTTAGGAAGTCTGGTTGGCTTGCTTTTTTTTAGGGAAAAATTATCTAAAATTAATTTTATCGGAATCTTTTTAGCTCTGATTTCGATTGTTTTTATCGTTATTTCTCAATTTAAATAAAATATTTTTATTTTGCAACCTATTGGTTTGTAGAGTGTTTTAGATCAATTTGTATAATATTTAAAATAAACTCGACTAATTCTATAGAATTTATAAATATAATTTATAAATTTGCCATAACAATGAAAAACTATATCCTATATATCATCACGTTTGTATGCAGCTTCACGATGTGCTGCATGATCAACCATGTGCTGAAATGGCGTTAATAGAGAAAGTACTTGTTAGTTATTTTTTTTTTTTAGCCTTTCATGCACCATGAAAGGCTTTTTTTAGAATTATAAAAAAAACAGATAAAATGAGATCAAATCGAAATACAAACATAATGATGCAATGTTGCCTGATGAAGATTCCATGTTGCAGTTGCCAAAACGATTTACAACAGGCCAAATCTGTTTGTAAATATTTCAAATAGAGCAAAATAAATATAGTAAACCAAATACCCAAATTTAAAAGATATATATCATGAGTACAGAATTAATAAAACAGAATCCTTTTCAATCGATGATTGACCGCTTTAATATTGCAGCTGATATTCTAAATTTAGATGAATCGATCAGACAGAAACTCCAACGTCCAGAAAAACAAATCGTAGTGAATTTTTCGATCACCTTAGACAACGGAAAAGAACAAAACTTTGAAGGGTATCGTGTTATTCACAATACAGCTTTAGGGCCGTCGAAAGGAGGAATTCGTTACGATAGCGCCGTAAATCTGGATGAGGTAAAAGCACTGGCAGCCTGGATGACTTGGAAATCTGCCGTTACCGGAATTCCGTTTGGGGGAGCAAAAGGAGGAATTATTTGTGATCCAAGATTATTTTCGAAAACCGAATTAGAAAAAATCACAAGGGCTTATACCAAAGCATTATCTGATATTTTTGGACCGGAAAAAGATGTTCCTGCACCAGACATGGGAACAGGTCCGGACGAAATGGGCTGGCTGATGGATGAATTTTCATTGGTTCACGGAAAAACGATTCATGCCGTAGTAACCGGAAAACATTTGCATTCCGGAGGTTCTTTGGGAAGAGTCGAGGCAACAGGACGCGGAGTAAGTATTATTACCCTGCTGGCACTTCAAAAGTTAAAACTAAGACCAGCAAGATCAAGTGTAGCCATTCAGGGCTTTGGGAATGTAGGATTACATTCGGCTTTATTTTTATATGAAAAAGGGTTAAAAGTAGTTGCTGTTAGTGATGTAAATGAAGCTTTTTATAATCCTGAAGGGCTTAATATTCCAGAGTTAATCCTGTATTATAATCTAAATAACAAAAGCATTAAAGGCTATCCAAATTCGGTTGCTATAAAACACGAGGACTTATTATTATTAGATGTTGATGTATTGATTCCTGCCGCAAAAGAAGATGTTATTACACAAAAGAACGCTAGTGATATTCGTGCCAAAATTATTGTAGAAGGAGCAAACGGTCCGGTTTCATCTGATGCAGATCAAATCTTACATGACAACAATGTTTTGGTTGTTCCGGATATTCTGGCAAATGCAGGAGGAGTAACGGTTTCGTATTTTGAGTGGCTTCAGAATTCGCTTTTAGAATCCTGGAGAATTCATCAGATTAATTGCCGTTTAGAGGATATTTTAGAAAAAGGTTTTGAGACTGTTTTTAGAATTGCAGATAAACATAAGGTTACGCCTCGTATTGCAGCTTATATTATTGCTCTTCAAAAAGTTGCCGATACACAATCTGTAAAAGAAGTGGCGCTGGCTGAGCCAAAGTTTAAGCAGAATTAAAATAGGTTTTATAATACAAAGACTGTTTTCATAGATTGATATTATTTTCAAAAGAGAAGGTATTAATCGATGAAAATATCTTTGTTTTAAGTAAATAGTAAAATGTATTTGAGTTTTTTTATGAATCAAAAAAGTAATTTTTAAAATGAAACATATTAATTTTCTAGCTTTTGCAATGCCTGCTTTTTTTCTGTTCTTGTTTTTAGAATATAAACTGGCGCAACGTAAAAAGAAACCGGAAATTTTTAATTATGAAAGTTCAGTGTCGAATATTAGTATTGGTATTGCTGAACGACTGATCAATTTATTTATAGCAGCAAGTTTCTATCAGTTGTATTATTTTATTTATGACAATTATAGAATTTTAGATATTCCGAGTAATGTTTTTGTGTGGTTTGCGTTGATTCTCGCTACTGATTTTGTGTGGTATTGGTATCACAGACTGGGGCATGAAGTCAATTTTTTCTGGGCAGCACATATTGTACATCATCATAGTGAAGAGTTTAATTTTACGGCTGCGGCCAGAATTACCACTTTTCAGGCCATTGTTCGAACAGGATTTTGGTGTGTACTGCCGTTTGCAGGTTTTCATCCATCAATGGTAATTACCATGTTAATCGTACACGGAGCTTATTCTTTTTTTACACATACACAACTTATCGGCAGGATAAAATGGCTGGAATATGTTTTTGTAACGCCATCTGTTCACGGAGTGCATCACGCATCTGACGAGAAATATCTGGATAAAAATTATGGAGATATGTTTACTTTTTGGGATCGTCTTTTTGGTACTTTTCAGGAAGAAGAAGAAAAACCAAGATATGGATTAACGCATCCTTTAAAAAGCTATAGTTTTTTGTGGCAGCACTTTCATTACTATTTTGAAATTTATGAATTATGGAAACGTTCTGAAGGTTTTAAAGCAAAATGGAAAGCCGTTTTTGGAAGCCCCGCCCATATGGATCAGGATATTCGTCCAACGTTAGAAAAACGTTTTTTGCAGGATAAAGCCAATCCGCATCAGAGACTTCGATTTAAGAATTATCTCTATATTCAATTAGGTTTTTGCACATTGTTTTTAACCGTCTTTACTTATTATTTTGAATATTTAAATATCGCCGATAAAGTTTTTGTACTTTCTGTTATTCTGATCACCTTAATCAACTGTGGTGCTTTGCTGGAACAGCGAAAATGGATGTATTATCTCGAATATGCGCGTATTTTTATGGTAACGACTTACTTTTTATATGTAGAGAATTTAATTTCTTTCTTCTTTATACCGCTTGCTATTATGATTTTTGCCGAGCAATTATTTTCGCTCAGTACACGGTATCAAAATGTGGTACTTCAGTTGGAAACTTCTGAATAACAGATAAAAATTAGCCACGAATTTCACGAATTATTTTTCTGCAAAATTTAATCTGAGAATTTATCACAGAGAATAATTAGCGGAAATTCGTGGCCAAAAAATATTTAAATTGTTTTAATCGCCATGATCTTTTCTTCAAAAGTATCTTTAAAATCTGATTTGCTTTTAATTCTGGTTTTATAGGTATAAATCGTGGCAACAGAAAGTTCCAGAAATTCTGCCATTTGATTGCTGTCCTGAATTCCTAATCGATACAAAGCAAAAATGCGGAGTTCGGTGTTTAAAAGTTCTCCTTTTTTAACTACGCATTTATGATCATTCGGGAATAGATTATTAAAATCTGTTACAAAAGTGGGAAATAATTTCAGGAAGATTTCATCAAACTGATGAAAGAGATTTTCTCGTTCTTCCTTGACATTATAACGCTTTAAACTCGCAATAACTTCATCTGTTTTTTTAGTAATGATCTTATGCAGCGTGCTTTTCTGAATATGATCTATTTTATTAATGAAAGCTGAGGTTGCTTTAATAAAATAGGTAATATATTCTTCTTTAATGGCATTGGCCTCGCTTAAACTGATATTCATTTCCTGAAGCTGAGCGTATGATGAAGCCATAATTTTTCGGGCTTTGTTTCTCTCTTTTAATTGTTTAAATATAATAATCGAAAACAAAATAATAATCACAGTAAGAATTGTGAGCAAAATGATGATTCGTTCTAATTTATCATTTTTATCTTTTACATTATTCAATTGCGCTTTTTCTATAATAGGCAAAATCGACGAAATTTCGATTTTACGATGTCTGGCATTATAAAAAGTTGCATCATCCATGGCAATGTTAATGTATTCATTTGCCTTGTCTAAATAGCCCATTTTAAAGAGTTCATTCGCCAGGTTTCTTAAGGCAACGGTTTCTTTTGTGGCATTTTTAACATCAGCAATAGCGGCAAGTGCCAGATACTGAATTGCTTTTTTTGTATATCCTCTTTCAGAATAAATATAACCAAGACTTGAGGTCGCAATACCATAATAATCCGTTGGTAATTTGTAATTATTAATCCAGTAACTAAAAGCAAATTCGGCACCGCGCCAATCCTGCTGTTTTAATCGTTTCAGGCTTTCTGCTGCCCAATATTCATTTGAGTTTGTACCAATGAGTTCTAAGGCTTTCTTTAGGAAATGATTTCCCTGCTGTACATAATGAATATTAAAACGCTGATCACGGTTATAATCGGCAAGATCATAATAGGCTCGTGCTTTTATAGAATAATATTCGAACTTGTTTTTAAGATTCAGCTTTTTATCATCAATAACATTGAGCGTATCGAGGGCTTCTTTAAACAATCCGGACGAAAGCAGAACAAAACCTTCCTTAATATGGCTTTTAGCTAAATATTTTGGTTCTTTTAAAACAATTGCCTTGATCTTGGCCTGTTCTAAATAATAATAAGCTGAGTCGTATTTGAAGGATTTGTACTCTTCAAACAACAACATATAAGTATCGTACAGTTGTACGTTGTTCTGGCTTAAAGTAAACTTTGAGATGTTTTTTTTGAGTGCGTCTATTTTACGGAACTTTTGTTTTAAGTAAATATCTTTTTTCAGGAGCACTTTATCTAATTCTTCTAAAATAGGATTTGTCTCTTTTGCAGCTAGAGAAAAACCTGCAATGAAAAAATATAGAAATAATATTCTTCGCATGTTTTTTTGGTTTGGTTTAGGGGTAAAAAATGTTTTAGGTCTGTTTAGTTTGTTTTTAATTCAAAATTAATTTAAGAGCTGATGATTAGCAACTTTTAAAAATTGAATAGCCTTGTTTAATATGGAAATAAAAAAAGCAGTATTATGGTGAGAAAGTGGTTACTGAGTGTTAAAAGTAGTCTAATACCTTGCAATTATACAATAAAAACCAATTAAATATAGGTATAGTGAAAAAATAATATGTTTTAATTTAGATATTGTCATTTTTACCATGTTTTATTTGCGTTTTTCATCTCAATAAGATCTTGATTTTTTTTAATACTGAAATGGGTTAAAATATTGGTTTATAGTTATTTGTGTTCTAAATAAGCTAAAAAAGATCTTGATTTTTTAAAGATTTTTTTTTAAAGATTTATTTAACATCTAGTTTCGTGCTGTCCTTTTTAAGGGATAAAAAAACTAACAAAAACCAAAATTTATGAGATGTAAAAGTATTTACTGGTTAGCTGTTTTAATGTGTCTTTTTGCTATTAGTTGCGATAACACAGAAGATGGAAGCTACGTTGATCCCATTACCATTTATGAGAAAGTGAGTGGAAACTGGGGATTAACAAATTTAAAAATGGTCGATGACTTTGTCAAAGCAAACAAGATCGATCCAGGCGAACAAAACTTGAGTACTTATTTTAACTACGAGGATTTTAAAATTAAATTCAGTGTAGACGAAAAGAATAATCCAACAAGTTATGAAGTTACCGGAAATGTACCTCCTTTATTTGCCCCAAAAGGATTTTGGCAGCTAAGCTCAGATTTTCAGCCAACAACTCCGGGCAGTACTATCAAAATCTACTTGTATAGTGATGCACAAAAAACTCAAAAAACCGATGAGCTAAGATTGTCATCAATTCCGGGAAAAAGCGGAGAGATGGAAATTCAATTGGCACGTACCTCTGGAGGAACTGATTTTGTGTCTTACGTGTTTAAATTAACTGCTATTAATTAAAAGTAATATGAAAAAAACTATATATACAATTTTACTTGCCCTTTTGATGGCTCCTAATTTTATGAAGGCACAAGATGCCGCCGGAGCTGTGGGTGCTATGTCATCATTTCCGGTAGTATACAAATATGATGAACAGGTAACTTGGTTTTTTGATCTTTCGGGAACCACATTTGCAGAGAATGAAGATCTTTTTATGTGGATCTGGTCACCATCTGAGCCAGATGCGGGACATTGGGAGAACTCATCCGACTTTGCAAAATTAACGCATGTTAAAGACAAAATCTGGAGTTTTACTTTAACTCCAACTCAATATTTTTCTAAAACTCCGGATGAAATTGCAGCAAGTGCAGGATTTTGGTTTCGTATAAAAAACAAAAACGGATCTAAGCAAAGCGATGTGGCAAATATGCCATACACTGATTTTTCATCATTTTACACAGCGAATGAGCTGATCAGAGCTTATCCAACCAAACCAACAATTGATAAAGCGGTAAGTATTCTGTTTAATGCCAATTTGGCTCCCGGATTTTCGGGTGCTACAAGCGTACACATTCACAGCGGACTGAACGACTGGGACATTAAACAAGAATACCAGTCATGGCTGCCTGAAATTGTAGCCAAAACAAAATTAAAAGATTTAGGAAACGGTTTCTACAAAATGGATTTGGTTCCTAAAGATTATTATAATGCACCTGATGGTTACGAAATGAAAAATTTAGTTTTCCTGATGGTAAAAGACGACTGGGCCGGAACAACTCCGGATCAGGTTTTGTATGCGGGAGCTTATGTACCGCCGCCAGCACCGGTTTTTGCTTTTTTCCCTTTGCAGATTAGTCAGAAAGATTTTTTGGGAATGTCCAGAAAAAATAACGAATCTGGCGTAAACAAATTAATCTATTACATTACAGCCGGAAGTAAAGTGATTTCGGGTGAATTTATCGGAGGAACTGCTGAAATAAAAGGATTTGTCAACTTGGTTTCAGAGCTAAATGGGATTCCAAATTTGAATCAGATACATGTTTTGGTAAAAGATAATAAAGACAAAACGATTTCGGATACGACCATTCCTCTTAAAATTTTAGACAAATAATTCACGATCAAATTAAAACATTAATTCTAATGCAATGAGCATAAGCCCAAAATTGGCCATAATAGCTAATACTGGATATGCGAATTACATATGACCGATAAAAAACAATAAATAACTACATATGAATAGTAAAAATAAAAAAATAGTCCTGCATAAAATGTGGACTACTAAAAATGTGGTATTCATGATTTTCATGCTTTTTCTTTCGGCAGGAATGTTTGCACAGGAAAAAAAGCAGTTATCAGGTACCGTTTATGATAATGCAGGAAGTGTATTGCCGGGAGCTACGGTAATTGAGACAGGAACCAGAAATGCAACCACAACAGATTTTGATGGAAAATTTGTATTGACGGTAGCCGTAGGAGGTTCAATTGAAGTGTCGTTTATAGGATCAACAACACAAAAGGTACAGATTACAGCAGCAACAAAAAACAATATAGACGTTCGTTTACAAAATGATGGTTATATGCTTGCCGAAGTGCAGGTGGTTTCTGTTGGATACGGAACACAGAAAAAATCAGATTTAACCGGAGCTATTTCGAGTGTTAAAGCAGATGATCTGGTAAAAGGAACTCTCTCTTCGACAGAGCAGGTTTTGCAGGGAAAAGTGGCGGGATTAAATATTATTCGCCCTTCTGGAGATCCGGCAGCTGGTTCTACCATACGTTTACGTGGAGGAACATCTTTAACAGCAAGTAACAGCCCGTTAATTGTAGTTGATGGTATTGCAGGAGTAGATATTAATATCGTTCAGCCATCAGATATTAAATCAGTAGATGTTTTGAAAGATGCTTCGGCGACAGCCATTTACGGATCAAGAGGAGCAAACGGAGTAATCATTATTACTACTAAATCCGGTACAAAAGGAGTTTCTGTAACTTACAGCGGTTTATCCAGTGTAGGTTATGTAGCTGATAATTTAGATCTTTTATCAGCAAACCAATGGAGAAATTATGTTCGTTCTACAGGAAACAAAGATGCTGTTGATTATGGAGGAAACACAAACTGGCAAAAAGCAATAGAGCAAACAGCTATTTCGCAATCCCATACATTAAGTATCAATTCCGGTAAAGCAGATAGCGGTTTTAGAACTTCACTTTCTTACCTGAATAACGAAGGTGTTATTAAAAAAACAGGTTTAGAAAGATTAAGCGGAAACGTAAGTGCATATCAATATCTTGGAGACAACAAAGAGGTGAAATTTGATATGGGTTTATTTGCCAATGTTGACAAATGGCATCCTATAGATTATAGAATTTTTGAACGTGCTTATAATCTAAACCCAACAATTCCGGTTTACGATTCTAACGGAAAATTTTCAAATGTAATCAATACATTATACGAAAATCCGGTTGAAATTTTAACAGACAGAACAACGGATAATGAAAGACACAGATTGTTAGGATATTTTAAAACCGAAGTGAAATTTTTAAAAGATTTCCTTGCTGTTGCCAATATTTCGTATGAACATAATGCGGTTCAGGCAAGTACATATAAACCAAGTTATGCTGTTTTAGAAGGAGCTACAGAAGGTGGTTATGCTCAAAAAACATATTCAGAATTTGCGAATGCACAAGGAGAATTGTATGTAAATTATAATAAAGTAATTGATAAACATACCATTGGAGCCCTTGCGGGATATTCTTATCTTGAAAATATTTACAAAGGTTTTGGAGCACAACGCAGTGGTTTTGTGACCGATGCTTTTAGCTACAACAATTTGGGTGCAGGTTACAAATACCGTTTGGGAGATGTTTATTCTTATAAAGGAAAATCAAATTTAGTTTCATTTTATGCCCGTGCAAATTATTCGTATGACGGAAAATATTTGCTAACCGCTACAGTAAGAAGAGATGGATCAAGCCGTTTTGGAGAAAATAATAAATGGGGAACATTTCCATCAGCTTCTGCAGCCTGGAAAATTTCAAATGAAGAATTTATGAGCTCAACAAAAGGATGGTTAGACAACCTTAAAGTGAGAGTAGGTTATGGAGTTACAGGAAATCAGGACGGAATTGGCGAGTATAAATCGCTTTCGATTTTAGGAGTTGGAAATGATAGTTATTACGATCCTGTTACAGGAACCTGGAGTTTAGCGTATTCCCCACAACAAAATCCAAACCCTGATTTGAAATGGGAATCAACAAAACAATTAAACATTGGATTAGATTTCAGCCTTTTTAAAAGAATCACAGGCTCAATTGAGTATTATTCAAAAAACACAAACGACTTATTGTATACTTACGAAGTGCCTCAGCCTCCTTATTTAGTGGGAACTATGTTAGCAAATGTAGGAGAGATGTCAAACAAAGGAGTAGAGCTTACTTTGAATGCTGATATTGTAAAAGGCGATAAGTTTTCATGGAATGCAAATTTAACCTTAGGACATAACATTCAAAAAATCGAAAAACTATCAAATCCAACTTATAAAACAGATGTAATCTACAGCGGATCTTTGCATGGTTTATCTGGTATGTCAGGGCAATATTCTCAAATTATTGCCGAGGGTTACGCAGTTGGAACGTTCTGGGGATTTGAAAGTGCAGGACTTGGTGCCGACGGAAAAATGCTGTACTACAATGCTGCCGGAGACAAAGTGTTAGGTGATGCTTTGGTAGACGCTGATAAAAAAGCTCTGGGCGATATTCAGCCGGATCTTACTATGGGGCTGGGAATGAACTTTACGTACGGAAACTTTGATCTTGGTATTTCAGGATACGGAATGTTTGGACAAAAAGCCTTAAATGCAACCAATATGATGTTGAACGATCCAAACAGATTACCCACTTTTAATGTTCCTGATAATTTCTTAGGCAGCGGTATTACATCGTCTCCAAAGTATTCAAGTTATTGGATCGAAGATGCTTCATTCTTCAGGCTTCAGACACTTTCTGTTGGATATACCTTGCCCTTAAAATACAAAAGTTCAAAACTTAGAATTTATCTAATGGGAGAAAACCTTGCCGTATTTACAAGTTATAAAGGAGTTGATCCTGAGATTGGTTTAAATGCACAGGACGGAATTAATCAAACCGGAGTAATAGATCAAACTGGTTTAGCAGCTCCGGGAATTGACAGATATAATAATTATCCCCGACCAACAACGATTTCTGTTGGATTAAACTTTACGCTAAATAATTAAGCGAATTAACTCAAAAATATAGAAAATGAAAATCAAAATAACAGCAGCGTTATTAGTAAGCATGCTTTTTACGATATCATGTACGAATTTAAATGAAGATTTATATGATAAAGTAGAAGACGGAAACTTTGGAAAGACTCCAAAGGAAGTTGATGCATTAGTTGGTGGAGCTTATTCTTCTTTAAGAGGATTTGCTGATAATATATCCAATAACTATCCCACCAGTGAGTATGTATTTTTCCTGAATGAAACTGTTTCAGATGAAGCCACTATCCCAACACGAGGAACAAACTGGTACGATGGAGGACAATATCAGGATGCACAAAAACATACCTGGAAAGCAGACAACCGTATGATTCTTTCGGCCTGGCGTTACAACTATACCGGAATTGCAAAAATCAACGCAATCATTTATCAAGTCGATAAATCATCCTTGAACAATATAGCCAAAGCCCCTATTTATGCCGAATTAAAAGCACTAAGAGCTTATTACTATTATAACCTTTTAGATCTATTCGGAAATGTGCCTATTGTAGTCAATTTTGAAGACACATCATTACCTTCAAATTCTACCAGAAAGCAAGTATATGATTTTGTCGAAAAAGAATTATTGGATGCTATTCCGCATTTAACGTCAAATATAGTGTACTCAAAATTGACAAAAAATGTTGCTTATTCTATCTTGGCAAGATTGTATCTAAACTCTGAAGCTTTTGTTGGTGTAGCGCGTTGGCAGGATTGCATAAACATGTGTCAAAAAGTTACAGGATATTCTTTAACACCTGATTTCTTCGCCAATTTTGCCACACAAAATGAAAAGTCGCCAGAAATTATTTTTGCAATTCCTTACGATTCAAAAGCGGGTACAGTAGGAAATTATATGAACTCAATGTCTTGTCATTACTTGCATAAATTAACCATTTCTGCGATAGGAGATTATCCCTGGAGTGCAAACGGAATGTGTGCACAACCAGGAGTTTATTCAGCTTTTGCAGATACAGATAAAAGAAAGAAATGTATGATCGCCGGCGACCAGATTAATCTGGCAACAGGGCAGGTTATTGTTATGGATAACGGAGAACCGCTAACCTATACGGAAGAAGTAACCAGTGTTGCCGATGCTAAAGATAATCAGGGAGTTCGTTTAGGAAAATACGAAATGAAAGCCGGCGAACAATGGGAACGCGATCATGATTTTGTTTTGATTCGTTATGCCGAAATTTTAATGATGCAGGCAGAATGTTATGTTCGTTTAGGATCTCCAGATCTGGCAAAACCTTTCGTTCAGCAAATTACAGCTCGTGCGGGAGAAGAAATGCCAACAACAATTGATCTTGGTTTTATTGATAAAGAGTTGCTTAAGGAATTTACTTTTGAAGGAAGAAGAAGAACAGATAACATTCGTTTTGGAACATTCTTCCTGCCTTGGTGGGAAAAAGGAGCAACACCAAAATACAGAGCGATCTTTCCAATTCCAAGCACTGTTTTAACTACAAATAAAAACCTGGTACAAAATCCTGGGTACTAGGTCATGGTATGTCAGTTTTCCATGTTGGTTAGTCGTGGAAGGCTGACATATTTTAAAGATTTCAAAAGAAGTTAAAAAAAATCACACAGATTTTACAGATCAAAGCAGACTTAATTTTAGCATATTATAATAAAATTTGCAGAATTTGCTTCAATCTTTTTCAAATCTGCGTAAAATAATTTTAATCACAGTCTGCGAGCTAATCCCGATCATTATTGGGAGTGTAAAAAAAGAATAGAGCAGAAGTGTCCTAAAAACAAATATTATCTCAAAATGAAAAAAACTATCACATTATTGTTTTTTGGGATCCTGAATATTTTAGTAGCTGCTGGTTGCAGTAGCGACGATAAAAATTCTGATAAACCTACAGAACCAGAAACATTTGAACCTGTTGCGATTGAAAAAACAAATAGCACCAAAATTTATGTTCATTATATGCCTTGGTTTGAAACCAATGAAAGTAGTGCCGATAAAAAATGGGGATATCACTGGACAATGGCCAACAAAAATCCAAACAACATTGGCGCAAACAATCGCAGAGAAATTGCGTCGTATTATTATCCACTAATTGGCCCTTATCATTCCGGCGATAAAAATGTGATCGAAAATCATTTATTATTGATGAAATATTCCGGAATCGATGGAGTCCTGATCGATTGGTACGGCACATTTGATGTAAACGATTACCGAATGGTAAAAGAAAATACAGAGCAGCTTATTGCCATGTTAAACAAAGTGGGGCTTGAATATGCCATTGTATATGAAGACAGAGTGACAAAAAACGCCGTTGATGCCGGAAAAGCCATTTCGGTTACCAGTGCAGCAAAAACCGATTTGGCCTACATGCAAACCAATTATTTTGGAGATAAAAATTACATCAAAATAAATGAAAAACCATTGTTGCTTAATTTCGGGCCAATTGTATTGCAAACACCGGCTGAGTGGACAAACGTTTTTAACACCTTAACTACAAAACCTACTTTTTTAACCCTCTGGGATCAATCATTTGAAGCAGGCGATAATGCTTCAGGCGAATATGCCTGGGTGTATAAAAACAGCAGCTATCTGACGAATTTTTATACTAATACAAAACCAAAATTGGGTGTCATAATAGGAAGCGCATATCCCGGTTTTAAAGATTTTTATGCCGAAGGCGGCGGTGCGGCTATTGGCTGGACCATTGACCACAATAACGGAGCAACTCTTGACGAAACACTTACTCTGGCTAAAAATGCAAATGTAAATTACCTGCAGCTAATTACCTGGAATGACTTTGGAGAAGGAACAATGTTCGAACCAACAGTAGAATTTGGTTACACCTATATCGAAAAAGTAAAAGCATTTGCAGGCGTAAAAAACACCGAAACGGTCTTTCCTGATATTAGTAAAATGTACAATCTGCGAATAGAAAAGAAAGGCAATGCCGATGCCCAGAAAAAATTAGACCAGGCATTTAATTATTTTGTTTCTATGCAGCCAGCAAAAGCAAAACAAGTAATAAATGAAATTAAATAAGAGTTGTAATTAATACAATCACATAATGAAAAAAATAAACTATAAATACTGTTTAATCGCCTTTGCATCCCTATTGCTCTTTGCCTGCAGTACCCAAAAAACATATAAAATAAGTTCTCCGGGAAAAAATACCGAATTAGTTTTTGAATTAACTCCTTCAGGTCAGCCACAATACAGTTTTACATCAAACGGAAAATCAATAATCGAACCTTCTTTATTAGGATTTGAGTTTCAGGGAATCCAAAAAATGGCCGATGGTTTTGAAGTGGTTTCCACCGAAGAAAAATCTGCCGATGAAACATGGGAGCAGCCTTGGGGAGAATTTAAAAAAGTAAGAGATTATCATAACGAATTAATTGTTCATCTAAAAGAAACAAAAGGACAAGAACGTCTGGTTGATATTATTTTCAGGGTTTTTGATGATGGAGTAGGTTTTCGATATGAATTTCCAAAACAGCCTCATTTAGACAAAGTAAAAATCTCGAATGAGATTACCCAGTTTACTTTTAAATCAGATAATGATGTTTGGTGGATTCCGGTACATCGCGAAAACAGCTATTACGAAAGTACTTATCGTAAAACACCCGTGAGTAAGACCGATACGATCAATACTCCGGCAACTTTTGAAACCAAGGAAAAATTATTTGTGGCTATTCACGAAGCCAACTTAACCGATTTTGCCTCAATGACGTTATTAAAAACAAATGATAAACAATATAAAAGCGAATTAGTGCCTTGGGCAGATGGCGTAAAAGTATATGCCGAAACCCCATTTAAAACCCCTTGGAGAACTATAGTGGTTGGTAAAACTCCCGGTGAGGTGGCAACTTCGACTATTATGTTAAATCTAAATGAACCTTCGAAAATAGAAGACCTTTCCTGGATCAGACCTTCAAAATATATTGGAATCTGGTGGGGAATGCACTTAGAAAAATACACATGGGGACAAGGAGCTAAACATGGAGCAACAACTAAAAATACAAAAGAATACATTGATTTTGCTGCGAAAAACAATTTTGACGGCGTTCTGGTAGAAGGCTGGAATGAAGGCTGGGATGGTGACTGGACTGCCGATGGATCTTCATTTAGTTTTGTAAAAGCATATCCTGATTTTAATTTAGATGAAATTACTAAATATGCCGCTATTAAAAATGTTCGTTTAATAGGACATCATGAAACAGCAGGAGCAACCAAACATTACGAAAGCCAGTTAGAAAATGCTTTTAAATTGTACCAGAAAATGGGCGTAAATACCGTAAAAACAGGTTATGTAAATAAGTATTTAGATAAAAAAGAATGGCATGACAGCCAATACGGAGCACGTCATTACAGAAAAGTGATGGAAATGGCAGCGAAATACCATATCATGATCGATAATCACGAACCCATAAAAGGTACAGGACTACAACGTACATATCCGAACTTTATGTCGCAAGAAGGCGGAAGAGGACAAGAATACAACGCCTGGTCTGTTGATGGAGGAAACACTCCCGAACATTTAACAACTTTACCGTTTACCAGAATGCTTTCAGGACCTTTTGACTATACTCCCGGAAATTTCAATTTTGATTATAAAACGTCTTCGGGAGCGAGGGTTCAAACGACTTTGGCAAATCAACTGGCGTTGTATGTGATTATTTTTAGTCCATTGCAAATGGCTTCAGATTTACCGGAGAATTATGTTGGAAAACCGGAATTTCAGTTTATAAAGGATGTGCCTTGTACCTGGTCGGATACAAAAGTTCTGGATTCTAAAATTGGAGAATACACCACCATTGTTCGTAAAGACTGGGAGGAGAAAAAATGGTATTTGGGCGCTATCACCAACAGCAAAGCGAGAGATCTTAAAGTAGATTTATCTTTTTTGGATAAAGAAAAAGAATACGAGGCCGAAATTTATGCAGACGGAGCCGGAGCAAATTATAAAACAAATCCATATCCGGTGACGATTTCAAAACAAAAAGTAAACAGTAAAAGTACTTTGAATCTTAAATTGGCTGATGGAGGAGGAACAGCTATAAAATTTACTCCAATCGAAAAATAAGTTTATGCAGTTGAGTTTGAGTTAAGTTGAGTTTAAGCAAATAAACCCGATAGCTTTTAAGTTATCGGGTTTGTTTTTTTGTTTCAGGTTTTTGTTTCAAAATTAGAATCTTAGGATCTTTTTTTTAAAATCCAATGTCTATAAAAAGCTGCAAAAAAATTAGTTTCTATTCATATTTTTTATGTTCATTTTTTTGATCATTAGATGAATTATCTGTTTTGTTAAAATTAGTTGACATGTCACTCTTTTTTGTAATTTTGTTTCATGGAAAAAAACAAACCCGATTTTGATACTTTTAAAGAAGAGATTTCGAATAGTTTTTTCTTTCAGATTCACCGTATAAAACGAACTATTTTTCGTCATACCAATGCTTTAATGACCGAAGCCGGAATTCATTTGCAGCTGGAACAACTTCCTTTAATTATGATTTTGCAACGCAAAAATTTGTCTCAAAGAGAACTTTCAGATATGACTATGCGGGACAAATCGTCTATTTTAAGAAGCATAAATGCATTAGAAAAAAAAGCACTGGTAGAAGTTCAGAAAGATGAGATTGATAAACGTAAAAATATCGTAAGCCTTACAGATGAGGGAATTACGCTGGCTAAAAACATCAGGCTCTTAATGAAAAAGGCAGAAGATGAGGTTATGGCGGTTTTTTCGGCACAAGAAAGGGCAGAAGCACTTGAAACGATTAGAGGTTACGCAGATAAATTAGATTCACTTTAAGAGAATAAAAAAGGTTGCTACAAATGACAGGAACTAGTATGAAGTTTTAATTGCAGTAAGAAGGCACAGAAAATTAATTCACGCTAATTTGAGTAATTTGGGGCTAAAGAAAAACAAACAAAATGAATAAAAGCGAATTATTAGAAGGTCCTATACTTTCTTCTTTATTAAAATTGGCCGTGCCTATTATGGTTGCCAATTTGCTGCAAGCTGCGTATCAGTTGGTTGATGCTTTTTGGGTTGGACGCCTGGGCGGAGATGCTGTTGCAGCCGTATCTGTAAGTACACCTGTAATTTTCCTGACAATTGCTTTAGGAACCGGATTAGCCATTGCTGGTTCAATACTTATTGCACAATATTTTGGTGCCGGACACCAGGAAATGGTCAATCATGTTGCTGCACAAACGTTATTAATGGTGGTTACGGTTTCGATCGTTTTATCTATTATTGGCTATTTCCTGAGTCCATATTTTTTGCAGGTTTTAAAAGTAACGCCCACAGTTTATAAAGATGCGTTAGGTTTTATGCAAATTGCTTTTATTGGATTGGTTTTCAGTTTTAGTTTTATGATTTTTCAATCGGTTATGCGTGGTGTTGGGCGAGTTACTCTGCCGGTTTATATTGTATTAGGAACTGTAATTCTCAATTTTGTCTTAGATCCGTTGTTTATTTTTGGCTGGAATTTTATTCCGCCATTGGGAGTAAAAGGAGCAGCTTTGGCAACATTATCGACACAAAGTTTGGCGATTATTATAGGTTTTGCCATTTTGTTTAGAGGCAAACACGGAATTCATTTGAAATTGAAAGATTTCAGACCGGATTATAAGCATATTAAAAAAGCATTTAAAATTGGTTTTCCGTCTTCGATAGAACAATCTATGCGTGCCATTGGTTTAACGGCGATTACTTTTTTAATAGTACATTTTGGTACGACAACTGTGGCTTCTTACGGAGCTGGTTCTAACCTGATTCAGCTGATTATGATTCCGGCTTTGGGGCTTTCGATGGCAATTGCAACTCTTGTTGGTCAGAATATAGGTGCGGGAAATATGCTTCGTGCCGGAAAAATTGCAAAACTGGGCGCTTATCTGGGGTTTGGATTATTAACCGGAATTGGATTAATTGCTTTTGTTCTGGCACCGTATTTAATTGCTTTTTTTGTACCAAACGAACCTTCGGTTATTGCAGGCGGAACGGTGTTTTTGAGAATTACATGTCTTTCCTGGGGATTTTTAGGACTTCAGATGTGTTTGCTGGGTGTTTTTAGGGCTGTTGGCAATACCACGCTTCCGATGATTCTGACTTTGGTTTCGCAATGGGTTTTACAATTTCCGCTGGCTTATATTTTATCGCATAATACTTCGCTGAAACAAATCGGGATTTGGTGGGCTTTTCCGGTTTCGACTGTAATAACGGCTATTATTACGATGCTTGTTTATGCAAAAGGGGACTGGAAGAAAGAACGATTGACCGGAAAAACAAATAAACTAATTGACAAGGTAGAGAAAGAAATTGTTACTGAAGGTTTTGAGGTGAAGTAAAGTTGATGAGGCTGAAAGGTTTAGGTTCAGAGGTTGAGAGAGACAAAAGTTCAGAGGTTTTAAGATAGATAAGATGTACGGTTGTACGTCTTTTTTGTTTTGAGATATTACAATTTTGCTATTTGATGAGGAGGAAAGCTGAAAATGGGAGAATTTAATAAAGGTTCTTTTGAATCTGAGGGTTGCGTGAGGGATAGGAGCAGGCTACCAAAGTAGCGCGGATAGCCCGACAGTATGAGTTGTCCTGAAAAAGGTTGACCCGATTAGTATTATAAAATTAGTTAAATCGGAACAGAATTACTTTTGTTCCGATTTATTTTTTTCCAGGATTTTAATTTGACTTGATTTTGCAAATG